>Ga0116227_10010157_pt1 | contig 16604 bp, 16 predicted proteins | sample S1TSphgellanicum_FD_89693 | JGI IMG/M metagenome (GOLD analysis project Ga0116227, IMG submission 89693) | Host-associated microbial communities from peat moss isolated from Minnesota, USA - S1T2_Fb - Sphagnum magellanicum MG | ecosystem: Host-associated > Plants > Peat moss > Unclassified...
GGGGGGGGGGAGAGGGGGGAGGGGAGGGGGGGGGGGGGGGGGGGGGGGGGGGGGGAAAGGGAGGTAAAGGGAGGTAAAGGGGGGTAAAGGGCGTTAAAGTGCTGTAGAGCGCGGTGAAGCGAGGTAAAACGAGTGGAAGTGGAGTAAAGCGGGAGTTAAAGCGCGGTAAAGCGAGGTAATGCAAGAGTTAAAGGGGGGTAAAGCGGAATGACGCGGGGTAAAGCGGGGTGAAGCGGCAATTAAAGCAGGGTAAAGTGGGGTAAAGCGCGGTGAAGGGGGTAAAGCAAAATCCCAAAAAAATTCAAACACAAGAAAAAACTTTAACAACTTCTCTAACAACCTCTATAACCTCTTGAGGTTGGGATTTCTCATTGTATCCAACAAGTTCCCCAATTGGACTCAAGTGGAAAATACCAAAAACTTTCAAATCTCCAAGGAGTTTGATCATAAACATTTTTTCACTAGAATATTTTGCCATAAAATCCTCTTATTGGAGTTTGAACAAGGGAAACAACCAAGGAATTTTGACATGGCAAATGCATGGTGGACCATAACAACCTCAATTGTGGTATTGATGTGAATATCAAAAGTGCATGTTGTAGCAACTTTACACAAATTACAAAATACAACCCATTAGAGGGTTGTCAATAAATATCACCAAGTTTGCGTTTGGAGCAAACTCATTTATAGGGCAAAGTGAAAGGAATTATGACCATCAAACACCCATCAACCTAATATAAAAAAATCAAGTGTTAGAAAGTTAAATATACCATATCAAATTAAATTATATCAAAATGTAAGAAAATCGTAACGAATTAAAATAGATCATTTTTAACATATTAAAATACAATGAAAAAGAATAAAATGAAACTAACCTTGTGGGTTATGGCACGATCAAGTTTCATATGGAGATTGAAGACCTTTTTTTTTTTTTGCAATGAAGTTAATAACACTAGAATCATACAAATTTGTGAATTTTTTATTCATACAACACAAATATAAAACAAATGTTATATCTTCTTGATAATTAAACCAATGCAAAGCTTTGGATATTGTAAGAGAAATTTGTGGTGATTACAAGTTCAGTTGATCTCACTCTCATAACTCCAACTTTCTTACATTGTATTTCTAACTCATGTAACTTTTGTAATGTCTCGTTTGATAATTTAGACTTTAAACTTTTAATGTTTTCACAAGTGCCAATGAAATTTTTGAAAACAATTCCCATGTCACTATTCAATTTACATCTTTTTCTTAGGCAAAAAATTGCTAGCAACCTTTGGCAAACTTGTTACAATTGTGTGGGAAGTTTAACTCGTATGATCCCTTTCAAACCCAACATTTGGTTTCACATGGAAATAAAAATTTACAAGTTGTGCTCGAAGTAGATTACAAAGGTGCACTCCTAGTTTCATTTTCACTCTATTGTTATTCACCTTATTTTTGTTGATGAATGTTTAATTAGATCTCGCGTGTGCATGCCCCTAATGGAAATTGCTTTTTGGTGCCATCCAAATTCTATTATGCTTTCAAGAATTTCGTTCATCATATCAAACTAGACGCAACATAACACACTTCTCATACCTTCTTTTGGAAATACTCTTTTCTATTTTCTTTTCGTGGTCATATTCAATTTGTTATACAACCTTGGGTTGTAGTCCTAACACCTCTATTGGAAATATGTGCAACACACATTTGCTTTGATTTTTTTTCAAACCCTTTCTTTGAAATTGGGGGCAATAGGGTTTAAAGGAAAGAAGATGAAGATAAAGGAGGGAAGGGGGGAGGTAGGAGGGGGAGCTAAGAGAGAATGAGGAAAGCAAGAAGGTAGGAAAAGAATTGTTGACAAAAAAACCTACAACATGAATGAAACAAGACTTCCAAGTAAACATCAATCATGAAGTATTCCAAATGCATGAAAAATTGTTCACACACAATTCATGATGTTTTTGATCGAATTTTCAAAAACAAACGAATTGTACTACAAATGAATAAAATTATGTTTGTGGATGAAGTTTATTGTGTATGATGGGCCATATGGAAACTTGATGATAGATAAAACTTTGTTCATGGATCAAATTAACTATATGTATGAACTTTAACAACATGGATCAAATTGAACTTCCAAACTAAAATCAACCCACAAAGGTAAAACATATGGATGATAATTGACGACAAAAACTTAGAAGGACAAAGAGACATTTGAAATCACACTTGGTTGGCAAACTTTGTGTCATTCTTCTTGCTATAAATTCTTCTTCACTTCTACTACTCATTGAATCTTTGAAGTAATCTGATCTCCTGTCCAGATTACTTTTGGTAGTTCACATGTTGGATGTCTATTGAAGGGAAAAAAAAGGGGCCACAATTCTTTTCTTCTGTAAGCCTGACTCGAAGAGCTAGCTGCAATCTAATAAATTGGCTTCTTCCTTTTCCATGCGGAAAAGCAAGAGAAAAATAAAAAAACAATCACCACCCAACTACCACAACTAGTTGAAGCTTCTTCTAAAGCTCTTCTTATTATTAGTATTATGTAATGCTGTACAAACTTCAAGTTCCCCAAGATATTGTTGCTGAGACTCTCAATTTCATGCCTTTCGGAAAATAATTGAAAAATCAAACACTAGCAATATCATCCCATCAAAAACAATTAAGCCAACAGCAATGGGCAATTGCTTACCAAACCCTTTTTTTAAAAAAAAATTCAAATAAAATAAATAAAACAAAGAAAAGAAAAGCAAAACAGAGAGAGAAAGAAAGACGGTTGCCTGAACATTCAGAGAGTATGTGTTGCAGGTATCACACAAGCAAGGGAGAATGATACTAACTCAATTTAATATTGCGAAGGAATTCAGCTGCCTTCTCAGGTCCGACCGGATTGATGTAACAGCCGCTACCAAGTTCAAATCCACCAAGAGTGACAAGATGGGGCACGAGTCGAAGATACCAGTGATAATATGGTAGGTCCCAGTTTTCTGCATCAAGAGGCGCTGTCTGAATCACATAATTGAATGGTGGTTGAGAAAATGCAACATCCATCTTCTTCAACATCAACTTCAATATTGCTGCCATACTTTGTAGCTGCACAGTTTCCAAGCACACTCCCACATCAGATCCAGACATAATTCAGTACACTAGTTGACAATAACCAACAAATCCATCCCAGAGCGCTCCCAGATCAGATCTGCACATCATTCAGTACTTACTTTGACACATCACCAACCCACTGTATTGATTGCAGGAAACAGAAAAAAAGAAGCATTAAATTCAAAGCCTTGGGAGCTAAGATTCACAGTCGACATTTCAATTCGTTGCAGGTGGTTCAGAATCACTACTAGGTCATATACTACTACATGCTATACCCATTATAGCCAACTGAGATGAATGAAATCAGTCATGCAAATCAGAGGAACCTAGGAGTAAGAAGGGACTTAGTCTGAATAATAATTTTCTTGGAGCTGACCTCATCCTCGTCAACTGATTCATAGTTGGAAGAATGTCGCTTTGGGATCAACCATTCCTCGTATGGAAATCGTGGTGCATATGGAGTCAAAGCTATAAACTGTTCATTCTCATCAACGATGCGGATCTTGCTTACAGTTTCATGTGCTACAATATCACAGAAAATGCAGCGTTGACCATGTGTATCATAGTACTCTTTCGCACCGTGCAACTCATCCTCGGTATTGTGGGTTATGATGGGCAGTGCGAGGATTTGGCTATGCGAATGTGTCATGGATGCTCCTGCCCTATTACCCCTGTTCTTAAACACCTAAATAATATACATACCCACACATAACACCAGCAACCAAAGAAAATGATGTAAAAGAGCCAAGCAACATCATGGCACCACCATGCAACCATGAATACATGCAGAAGACAAGAAACTTGAAAAAAGAGAGAAACATCTCTGTACAATGAGAGAAAAAAACATGTACAAATCTTTGTCTTCTTCTTCTTCACCTGGCAGAATTTGAAGCGAGGATCCGTTCTGAAATATTTCATGCGTGCTTGATATGCCTTCAGCACCTGCAAAAATGTTCAATTCTCAACCACAACACAGACACAGGGAGACAGAGAGACAGAGAGAGTACTTCAAATTGAAGGAGAAGAACACAAAAACCAATAGTGACTAAACAGTTCTAATGCCCACAAAAAGGAAAATTCTGTTTTCTGAGAAAACCTAATACTAGAGACAACTACAGAAAATGCTTCTCTGAACATCATGATGATGGTGTGCTCATCATTATCCCTTCAAGATCTCCATGCATCCGATGAGACACAAGAGATGTCCAAAGAAACAAATAAGTCCATAAACAACATCCAGGAAACACATGCTGAAGTTTCAAGAGGGGAATTCTCTGCTGGCAGAAGAGAAAGAAAGACTCTTCTCTTGCAACAATCACAGTGCTCCGTCCTCTTGTGCATGGATCAGCTTGCTTCCTTTTTTTGGGGATCTTTGTTGCTGCCAGTGAGTGTCCAAGAGACTCTTGAGCTTTTCTCTCTCTTCTCCTACAACATCATGATCCTGGAACAACAAAGGGATTGGAAGAAGAGTGGTGATGGTGAAGAAGAAGAAGAAGAAGAAGAAGAAAAGAGAATGGGTCTGGCTTACATCACAGATATGGGAGACAGGCAGATCAACAAGAGGAGTGTCATGGTTGGGAGTCTCGATGACCACTTCATGAGAGCCGAAAGCAGGCAGACGGCACTCGCCGAACACAGTTCCTTCTCCAACAGCAGAACCGCAAGCAAAATCTTGAGACACGGCTGGAAACTTGTTGACAATGACACGCACCCGCCAGTCGGAAGCATTCGGTTCTCCTCCTTCTCTCACAGCAAAGGTCTCTGGACCTGTTCCTTCCTCAAACCCAGGACAGAATGCGCAGGGCCCGTGTTTGATATTCTCTTCTTCTTTGGTGCTCTGTGTTCTCTTGAAGTCCGATGGTCTTTTGCCTCTCTTGTCGGAGATGATCACCCATCTTTGCACCAGTGGATCTCTCCTCAGCTCAGACATTCTGCTTCCGAAATTCTGGACCAATTTTTCGTCTGCGAAGAAGCTATTATTTTGCTACCCAATTCCTAAAAACTGGCGATGGACGTACAACAATCTACTTCCGAAATATCGCGAGTAGGTCCACCCATGAATTCTCGTTGTGCTTCTTCTTCTTCTTCTTCTTCTTCTTCCCGACTGGACTTGTAACTTCTTGGACTCGCTGGCAACCACAAAGGGTGGGTCCAGGGGAGCGAGTTGGGGACGCGCGTTGGGATGTGTGCGAGTTTCCAGCGCAGCTTCCCAACTCTTTGGATTCTTCCACAGCTGCGATTCTTGCCACACGTTGAACAACAACGCAAAAGGGAATGCAAAGAAAACACAAACCCAAATGTTCCAGACACGTACTTGAAAGGGCTTCGATCATCGCTGGAGGCATGCCGCATACCTCTGTCTCTCCGTCTACCTGGTGTGACGTGCCTAAACCTACCCACACGAAAACCTTCTCCATGTGTACACATGTTGGGTGGGAGAGCTGAAGCACCTCTCGAAGGGATTGTTCTTCTTCATCATCAACCCATTTTCTCATTTTTAGTATCCATCACTCACATATCCCTTCTTCTTTTTGCTGGTCTGTCTTAGGAGGAAATTCTTCAGCTCCACCCAGCACCTGTTGGGAGCATGTTCGATAGAGAATCATCACACTTGTGTGGCATTCACATCAGTGAGCTTCATAACGCAGAGCAGAGGGACAATGAAGCTTGCTCTTTAGAGATTTTGTCCCCTCAACATGAGTCTATATCAAACAAGAACAGAGAGACAAAGCTTGCTCTTGAGAGGTTTAGGGTTTAGGACAAAGCTTTGCTCTTGAGAGGTTTGTGTTCTCAACATGCAGATCAAACAAGAACAATGCCAAACTTTCAGATTGAATCCAGTAGCAGGGTGGGATGGACGGACATGCATTTGCCCTTCTTCTTTCAGGGAGAGAACAAGCTGCACAGACAGACAGACATAGACAGACCTAATGTTACTTCTTCTAGGACCTACAACAAAAGCCATCATTCACGAAACAGTTGCAACAGACACTTCAACAACATAAGAGAGTAGATAGAGATGATCATCACATCTTTGCATCTATCAATGATTCTTCTTCATGCAAATTGTTAAGTTGTTATTTACAGGATTGGAACCCTCTAAACAGATTGCTTTTTGCTTCACAGACAAATATACAGAACCTGAAATCCCTAATATCCTGAAAGATTAAACACCATCCAGCAGATCAAAATCTTAACCAAACCAGACTGCCCCTTCCCTTTGCATTCAATGCAGATTTGAGCTTCAAACAATTGCCAGAACAATGCTAACATGCATATCCATAATGGAGAAGCTTGAAAGTGAAGGATTGGATTTTACAAGGCTGGCAATCCAGCAAGCCTTCACCCACCTCTTCACTCATGCATCTTCTTCTATTTTTGCAACACATTCTGCAGAGCTTGCTCCCAGAATGCAAATATTCTGGCATCCAAAAATGACAATGCAATCAAATTGATTTGGAGGGTGCCGGGGTGTGGCAGTCTGATGGTATTCTGGAAAAGCATGATGGTCTGTTGTCATGTGAAGGGAAGATGGCAGCAGCAATCACGTCATGTGTGTATAGATGGCCTCAACTCTCTCAATGCTTGCATACAGGTGCCCAAGATTCATCCCCATGACAGGCTCTCCAGTCCCCAATGCCCTGCTCAACAATGCACACATATCAAACCAGGCACATAAATGCTTGCAGATCAATAGCATTCAAAATGGACAAACAAGCACAGCCTGCCACACTTTGACAACCTTGTTTTGGCCTTCAAGAAGATGGGAAGGAAAACCTCTGTACAGAGCTATATTCTAAAACCTTGTATGTGGGTCTCCTTGAATATCCATTCTTTTCACAATCACTGCTTTGAGTTAAGACTTTTTGTCTGAGGCCTGCTGCTGTTGCAAGCAGACAACAGTTTCCATCGAACAATCTGGGTACCTCTGGAAAGAATCAACAACCAGTCAGTTTAGCAGGACAAAAGAGGCAACTTCAGAGAAGAAGCAGAGGCAGTTAGTTACCCATGCATGTCAGGGAGTTCATACTGAGCATTCCAGCCAACACGAACATCAAATCCAGGGAAGATGGGCAGAAGAGTTTTATGGTGAATTTCTGATATGCTTGCTGGTCCAAAGGATGATGTCAACTTCCATTTCCAGCCCGTTGTATGTTGGTGAAAGTCATGCCCTATCCCTACCTGCATACAAAAGAGGCAGGAGTCATTGTCTACAAGAGCTGGCATAGCAGTTCTCCAGTGTGGGTACCTATCATACATTTGCATATGTGGACTCATGGTGGTGAGTAGTGTTCAATTTTGTGAAGCACAAAACCAAGTGATACATTTGAGAAATTCACCTCTTACAGCCAGCAAATGCACTGCTAGAGAAAGTCTCATAAGACGATGAACCTGAATAGTAGTACCATGTTGCAAGGACAACCATCCCCTTTGACACTAGGAAACCAAGGAATGCCAAGAAACTACTTGCATGGGAGAGTCACAATGGGAGAGTCAAACAGCACAGTCTCTCTGGTCCTCATCCAATGAAGTTAAGAACAAAAATTCCATTTTCCATGTCTGTGCATATTTCCATTTGGAGCACCTAACTACAAATGGGAGAAGGGCAGGTTAGAGTGAAACCTGAAGACTGAGGAGAGGACCAAGAGGAATCTTCTTCGTGAGCAAGCGCAAGTCACCATGCTTTGGTTCACAAATAATCTTCCACTTGCTGTCAGCAGACACAGGTTTGAAAACTATTTTTGTGTTGCTTCGATTTACCTGCACACCATTGAACTGACCATATCGCTGTCACCCTTTTCTCCCTCACCACCTTTCTTCATTCTCTCTTTTCACAAGGCACCAACTGCCCACAACTGTGTTCAAGTCCACGTTAACTGACAGACCAACAAAGCCCATAAAAAACACAAAAACACTTAAACATGAGAAAAACAGAAAAAATATCCAGAAACCACCAACACATGGCGGCAGTAAAAAAAAACAGTTCAAAAGATACCTCAAAATTGACACCCAGCTGAAATCCTTCCACATGCTGCCGGAACTTCATGAAAAATTCCTTTGGCATCCAATCAATGCTGCAAAAGTCTTCAAATGAAGAAGCGACATCTCCTCCTTCACTGGCTCTTGCTTGTGTGCTGCTGACTTGATCATGTCCATGCAGATATGGCTGCATATGCATTTCTGATCCAGAAGCTATGGCAGACCTTCTTGCATGACTGACACCATGAAAACCAAGTTCCTGGAAAGTATGCACGTCTACTACACATCAGTTGCTTTTTCTGACAGAAAGCAAAGAACACGGGACAAGATCTAATGGGTATACTGGCAACAGTATTTGTTCTCCTCTCTCATCTGCCATGCCCAGTTTTGTTACCAGAAGAACCAATCTAAACCACATCACATTCTCTCTCCTGAACAGATCTAGTTCTTCACCAATAGTACAACAACTCTTCAAAAGCTTGGGAACTTTATGATATCCTTTGCATATTATTCATGCATGCATACATCACCAGATCAATAACCAGAAAAAAAGACACTCACCTGCTGTGGTGTTGATGTGGGCAAAAGATCGCCATTGCTTCCATAAGCTGGCCCAGACTTATTCAGTGCTTGAGAAACATCCCACAGACGCTCTTTTACAGAACCAAACAATGCAGCTATGTGATTTCCTCCTCCACCTGTTCTGGGTGTTTGCACCTGCTGTGAACTGCCACACAAACAAGAAGCAACACATCTCAAGAACATCAATGCCAAAAAGCAAAGAAAAAACAACAGCATCCCTGTTTACTTGCACTACTGATTACTTTCCTTTTTCCTTAAGATGTCAAACCCTAGGAACAACAACATGTCAGACTCAGCAAAGCTTCCAAGCCTTGAGAGTTGGCAGAGAAAGGAAAGAAGGGATGGGAGGGGGTGGGGGATCATCATCATCACCTGGCAGAGGTTGAAGAGAATGAGGAGGAGGATGTTGCATGATTCTGCAGGTCTTCAAGAGGCTGCGTATGTTGTATCCCTACTCCCTTGGCAGAAACTCCAGAGCCTTGGTCGCCTTCCATTCAACTCGCTGAAGACTCTTTGAGAGACCAGAGAAGAGGGTTTCTGGCACAAGTTCCTCAGGAAGATTCGGAGCGAGAAAGCTCAGAAAGCATGAAATGGATGGTACTTCAGAAGAATCCACCGGAGAGAGAGAGAAGAAGAGAAAGAGAGAAGAGGAGAGAGAGAGAGAGAGAGGATCTTGAAAGCTACTCAACTACCCACAACGAGTGTTGCTCTGTGCGACAAAGGCTCAAATGCTTTACCAAGTCCTCCTCCGCCTTAACCTAAAAAGATTGCAGACCCTTTTATCCGGTTTACGAGGAGGAAGGAGTGTGTTTCTTGCTTGCTCACCTCTTCATCATCTCACATGTTTCTTTGTAGACATGAGGTACATCAGAGGATTGCTCATCAATGTCATGGAGATGGTGTTGTTGCAAGAAACTCAGGAGCCCAAATTCTGTTTGTCAGTTTTTGCTGCATCTCTCTCCCTCCCTCTCTCTCTCTCTCTCTCTCATATTTAATTAGGTTTACCACCTTTCTGTTGTCTCTTGAATCATATCTGAAAAATCACTTCCAGATGTGAGTGATGATGGTGAAGATTCGGATGCACATCCAAGTTATGTCTCTTTCCTTCATTGTTTTTTATTACTCATGTTAGTTGGCATACTTCTTTCTCCAGCTTCAATTCAAAGGCAGACAACACACCCTTGTCCAAACCCCATTGGTTGTTTTTGCTTACTTGCTTTGAATTCTTCTTGCATTTCAAAGAAGACCATATAAATTGCAATTGTTCTTTTGTTTCAATTGCAGAAGTCTGTGCACAAAAACTGACCTTCTTGTGTAAATAATAGATAGGTGTGTGAGCAGAGGAGGTTCATGTAGCATGTGGGATTGCAGAGAAGTGCAGAAAACTCTGTGGGATCAAGTTTGCAGAGAAGTGGCAGAAACAAACTCTGCAGGACCCAGTTTTCAGCCAAGTGGCAGAAACTCTATGGGATTGAGTTTGCATGTTTGATGCAACAACAAAGAGGTAAGATTCTTTACACCATCTGTATGCCAATTCTTCAACAGATAAAATATGTATTTCTTGTCTCTTGCTGCTGCTACTTTGTTCTAGACTCTGGTCGTTCAACCAGCTGCCACCCTCAACATTCTCCCGGTCAACTAGTTCCCACATAGATAAAAGCCTCTGAAATCTGTAGCAACAACTTTTGCAATGCAGTTGAAGGCCATTGGAAATTGACTCACCTTGTCCCATTGACTTCCAAATTGCAGAACCTGTGCTAGTGGACTCCTTCCTGTCGGTGAATCTTGAGAACACTGCTGGTGCAATGGACAGACATTAGTGTATCTTTTGTCTTCAATGGAAAAACGTTTGATATTGCTCTTGTGAGATTTCTGCTTTCTGGAAAGGATAGGGATTGGGTGTATGGATAGTTACCAGGCAGCTCCAGTAACCTGGAACATCATCAGTCTGCATGAGAAAAAAGCATCATCCTCCAAACTTTCCAATCTTTCAGCACATTAAAAAAAAACTTGGGTTTCCAAAGTTGGTTGCAAGCTACTGACTTAATGGAGACACTACCACATCACATGTTGCTGCACAATTGATGTCAGTGACTCTTTGGTTTACTTAGACGTCTCTTCTGCCCTAGGTCACATGTACCTGGTACATTTTGACAATCCACAACTTGAGAATCAAGTGCTCAACATATCTGCCAACCAGCACTCAATTGCAACAAAACACGATCAACTTCCCCAAACAAAATAATGTAACAATAGTGCCTACGAGCCACAACCCAAGAGATTTTGTTTCAAGCTGCAGCTTTCATTTTCTGTATATTAACAGTACAGTTCTACAAATATCAATTTCAATAGCACAGGGAAATTGTCCCCCACAACAACACAACAATGAAGGAGAGTATGTAGATGAACGCTAGATGCTTTCACAATCTCCTGGAGCAGTTTTAAAAGTGGAACCTGTTAAGTATTCAGACCTCCTCCTGCAGAACCAACTCTTCCCTGTGTCTTGGTATCTTCCGCTTGCTGCACAGGATATGGACAATCTCCAGCTCCAGAGTAGTAGTAGTAGTAGTCATGTCATGTTGAATAGATTGCATGAACATTGCAGGTATCACTGTATCATCGTTATATCCCCACATGCATTATTAGAGGGGCAAGAAGCAGATTATGAGACCAGATTGTGGTCTCATGGTCATGGAACTAAATGTGGTGATCATTACCCTTACACTGTCTTGACATGTGAGGGAAAGTAGATTGACCCACATCATTAAAAAGTGGCATCATGGGTCTTGTGTCTATGATCAAACTAAATGGTAGTCTAAAACCAAAGTCCTTGTAACAATCGTCTCAATTTGACTTCTAGTAGATCTTACTGGTACATGTGGAGACAGGCACAGACACAGATGCCACTTCAACCTTGACCATGATCACATCCAATAGATTAGAGAAAGATGGGAAAGGCTATTGAGGCGGAGGTTGGATGTTAACAGGCATTGTCCGCCTTTGTCTTTGTCGCATGTACAACACAGTAAGCAAACAAACAAAGAGGGTGACCAGTGTCACATTTCCCTCATCAACAAAGAACCCCATAAATGAGTCCCCAACTTTCATGGCAGTCTCTGGTAGTGAATCCATGGCTTTCACCTGCAGACATCAGAAGCTTGCAGAGAATTAGTGTATGAATAAAATTCCACGGAAACTAGCTTGTAAGACTAATTCAAAAGTCCCTATTTAAAGTTGTCATCTATTCAGGAAACTTACAATGAAGCTTTTGCCATAATGCTGCCGTAGCCAAAGGCCCGTAAGTGCAAGAGTGACAGGTAAGGCAGCAGCTGGTTCAGTATCAAGAGCTTGATCATAGTGGCGCTTAGCCAGATGCAGATCCTTAGGCAGGCCCAATCCATGTTCATACATATAGCCCAGATTGAACATAGCTTGTGCATTCTGTTGTGATTGTGCCCTTGCATATGCTGCTGCTGCTCGATCAAGATCTTTCTCAGTCCCCTGTACATGATTTGAGAGTCAGAATTGCAGCTGATGACAGTTTCTGAGAAAACCAGTTTCAGAGAAAGATAACCCCCCTCTCTGCCTTCAGTTCTCAATCAAAACAGGGCACTCTAGTTGTGAAGAATGTTTGATCCCCATGCTAACACTGACCATCTAGCTAGTCTGGCTCAGTACGGGTCCTGCAACCCATAAGTATTGCTTGCAATACATGGCAGCTCCATATCCACATTTCCCACTGGGTTTGAAACCGCAAACTAGCACAGCTAAAAACCTTCACCCAACAGCCACAAGTTTCAAACCTTACAAGGTTGCTTTATGGGTGAAACTCACCCGCCCATAGAAGTACGTGTCTCCAATGAGCAGTGCTGCATGCTCATTCCCTTGTTCTGAAGCATAGTGCCATAACATATGTGCCCATTTGTGGCGCTCCATGTCTGTGCAAAGACCTGATTTTCCAAGGCAGATCCCCTCACCGTGGTACTTCTCCAGAATCCAGGCTGCATTGCTCTGGGCAGCCTCATAGCCCAGCTCAGCAGCTCGTGAGTACAGGAGAAGCGCCTTCCCAATTTCTCCTTTGAGATAGCACTCCAGTGCCCACCGCATCAATGAACCCCATGGGCCTCTCTCTGCCACTACCTTGTACAGTGCTGCTGCCTACAAAATGATCAAATGATCAAAATAACCAAATCAGAGTATTTAGAAACCCCTGCAGAGTTTCCACCAGAAGCAAGGATCGGGGAAACAAAGCTGAAAGAGCATGCACATTCTCATACACAAAAGCATTTGTACTTACTGTTGCTACATCCTTCTTCATCCCCGGAATTCCTTTCTGTTGCATCTTAGCAAGCTGGTAAAATGCTTTTGGGTGTCCCTTATCAGCTGCCATCAAAAAGTTTTTGCAGGCCTCCTTCAAATCTTTCTTCACACCCATCCCTTGCAAGTACAGCACACCCAGGTTGTAATGGCCATGTGAGTCACCTGTGTCTGCAGCTCTTCGAAAGTACTCCTTTGCCTGTTCAGCAAACCAGAAGTCAGACAACACCATCACAGGTTAGACATTTTTTTTTGCATGCTTGTGAATTTACTTGCAGGTCATGTCTACATCAGATACCTGCTGCTACAGCAGACTTGCTTGCACTAATGTGTGGAAGAATCCATACAGAAAATTTGGGACATGATTACCATGGTATGGTTCTTCCCACCGGTCACCCCTTGCCCCTTCACATAAAGATATCCAATCCCATTGAGGGCTGAATAGTGTTTCTGACGAGCAGCTTGCACAAACCATTCATATGCCCGTGAGTAGTTGCGTTCAACACCATAGCCACGTGCATAAATCTCACCAAGGAGCTCCATTGATCGTGGATCAGACTTCTCTGCTGCTTTTAGTAACCAGGTGAGTGCCTTGCTGCGGTCATGGCGGACTCCTCGCAACCCTAAATAATAAAATACTCCCAGTCGATACATTGCCTCTGTATATCCCTTGTGAGCCTGTATGTCACACAACACCACACATCTCCAGTGCAGGACAGACTGAAAAACAAAGCAGAATCTGTGCAAAGCCAAGATTCTGTTTGAGAAATTGCCATAGCAAAACAGCCAATCTCCTTAAGCAGCTTGCTTACACAGAATGAAACAACGGAACCAGACATTACCTGATACTCAAGGAACTGAAAATCATCATCATCTTCCCCACGGAATTTCTTCAAGGCAGAGCTTTCTTTGAATCCATCATTCAATCGAACTGGCTCCATAATAGGAATGTCTTTGGAGCTTCTGAAGCTAGCCATTGCAGTTGCAGCAAGCTCCGCATACAATTTCACAGCCTCCTCATGCATCTACAGAGGCCACATGGCAGATACAAAATTTCTCAGGTCCAGTACCTGGCAAAAAAGAGGCCATGAAGCATAAACCTCTCTTCACTATTGTAGTGTGTTCTTACAGATCTTAGAATGGGGAGGCGTCTGGAATCAAGTCATACCTGCTGCCTGGAGTAGCTGTAAGCCAGAGCCATTTTGGATTGGAAGTTCCCTCCTTCAGCTGCAAAATGGTGGAGCAAAAATGCTTTCGGATTACTCTGTTCTGTACCGTAACCTATTCCGAGCAGAAATGCGAGAGTGGATTGCGCATGAGCATTTCCCTGATCTGCATCGGCCTGCAGATGTCTGATGGCTTCACTGAGCACCTGCGGTTCTCCCTCACTGACTCCTTGAAACATCATTCTTACACCAATTGCATACTGCACATACACACATTTACATCAAGTCCAGAAGCCAGGCATGTCAGATACAGTGCAAGCATTCTTCTTGGAATCGGCTGCTACTCAAGATGCTCACTATGGATGCTGCCCTTTCAACAAGGGATTCCACAAAATTCCAGAGTACATGATTACCTCCCTGCCTTGTTTGGAGCTTTCTGGGTTTTCCAGGATTTGGATCCAGGAACCCGGATCCAGATCGTCGTCCGTCCTATCCTCCGAATCGCCGAATTCATCCCACTCCACAGCGGGTCCTTGACCCGCGTTAGAAGACAATCCCAGCCTCCCTATCTTGTCCTCCTCTTGCACCTCCTCCTCTTCCGACGCGCCTTCCTCACCACCCAAATTCTCCTCAACATCACTCGTCAAATCCACGGACTCTCTGGAATCCTCATCTTCCCAGTCTATCACGAGATTCTTGACCGCCGAAACCGCAGGCAGCAGCAGCACCAAAACCCAAACAAGAGCCAGCAGCAATAACACAAGTCTAAAGCGCATTACAGTACGCAAATCTCGTTGCAAACTTCGCCCCATCTCCTTCTATAGTCTTCTTCCTCGCAGCAAACACAGATTCAAACCCTAATCAAGAATCCCAAGAGAGACCCTTCGCTCGCTACCCTCAAACCCTAAAAGATCTGCTGGAAATCCAGACAATCCCAAAATCACCCAACACGATTCTTCCCCATAAAACATGACGATGACCAAATGGGTTGTCGCGCATCACATTGCCGTCGCTTCAATCTCAACAGCTGCCATGGTTTTCGTGTCTGAAATTCTCGGATCGCAGCAACTAATGAAGCTTCTTCTCGCCACCAAATTGCGCCAAGCGCACCAAACCCTAGACCGCGACGAGGACGGTGAAACTTTTTCTATCCCGCTCGGGTAAATACAGAGAACCGGGACCCGACCCGGGTAAACCCATTTCTACCCGCTCGGGCACAAGAGAAATAAAAGCCCCATCCGGGTAAGAGGATTGTTTCTACCCGCTTGGGTAAAAGAGAATTTGAAAATCATCCGGGTAGGAGGAGAATCATTTCTACCCACTTGTTGTGTGAGAGAATTAAAACCCATCCGGGTAAGAGAATGATTCCTACCCGCATGTTGTGTGAGAGAATCAAAATCCCTCGGGGTAAGAGAAATATGTCTACCCATTTGCTGAGTGAGAGAATCAAAAACCCGCCGGGTAAGAGAATCATTTCCTTCTACCCAAGTGTGTAAGAATCTTTTCAGCTCACTTGGGTAAAAAACCGTTTCTACCCACATAGGTAATCATAAGATGGATTTCGAATGTAACTAGGTAAAACCATTTCGACTTGCTTTAGATATCAACTCGGTAATTTGTGAGAATGTGCATGTTATTATGAATAGTTGATGCACATGAACATCAAGACGACATTCCTCCATTATTTATGGTAGCATGCGCACTCTTTCAAGTTATTAGACATAACCATCTTTTGTGAGAATTGTGATGTCCATTTTCCATCCATGCAAAAAAAACAATTATGAAATTTTCATCCAATGGTTGTGAGATCATTAAGCCAATGAAACCATAAGGTGATCCCTTGTGTTGTTAATTAGTAAGTTGTTAATGAAACAAAAGTTGAAAGTTAATGGTTGTCACTCGCAATGTTATATATAACCAATCAATGCGTTAAGATTCTCGTGAAGGATGGTTATGAGAATTAAAACCTTTATAGGTAAAAATTATCTCTACTTGGTTTGGGTAAAAAAATTAAAGTTAAACATGTTTCAATTTACATGAGTAAGAAAAATTTCAACTTGCATAAATAAACCTTGAGTGAACTAGCATTCACATTTGTATTGAATGGACGACATTGCTAAATGAATCCTTTGAAAGAAATTATATATAACGTAGGGTAGTGTGATAATCAGTAAGTCTAAATCATACTTATTTTAGTTTAATTTTCTAGATTTTTATACCTAATTTAACCTAGGTTTCTAATTTTTGAGGTTTTTTGTTTTTTTGTTTTGGCATGTTCATTTTAACCTAGGTTTTTTTTTTTTTGAGGTTTTTTTTTTTTTGGGGGTATTTCTATTTTAAATTAAAAAATAAAAAATAGAAAATTAATAAAAAAAAAAAAATTAAAAAAAAAAAAAAAAAAAAAGAAAAAAAAAAAAAAAAAAAAAAAAAAAAAAAAAAAAAAAAAAAAAAAAAATAAAAAAAAAAGAAAAA
>Ga0116227_10010162_pt1 | contig 16599 bp, 13 predicted proteins | sample S1TSphgellanicum_FD_89693 | JGI IMG/M metagenome (GOLD analysis project Ga0116227, IMG submission 89693) | Host-associated microbial communities from peat moss isolated from Minnesota, USA - S1T2_Fb - Sphagnum magellanicum MG | ecosystem: Host-associated > Plants > Peat moss > Unclassified...
CAAGATCATCACTCTGGCCATCTGCGCCCTGCTGGCCGCCTGCTCGCCCAAACCCGAGCATCACGCCGAATACACGCTGACCTATGCCAGCCCCTATCCACCCACCCATCCCTTCAGCAAGGCCGACATCGCCTGGATGAAGCATGTGGAGCAGGCCAGCGGCGGGCGCATCGCCTTCAAACCCTTCTGGTCGGGTGCGCTGATCTCCTCCAACATGAGCATCAGCGAGATTCGCCATGGTCTGGCCGACATCGGCCTGATCACCCCGATCTACACGCGCGGCGGGGTCCATCTGCAACGCACGCAGGCGGGCTTTTACGGCGGCGTCAACACCATGGAGCAGCAGGTCGCCGTCTATGACTGCCTCGCCGCCCGCTTCCCGCAATACAATCAGGAGCTGGCCGGGCTGCATGTTCTGGCGGTGCAGGCGGGCAATTTCCCCGGCCTGATCACCCGCGACAAGCCAATCCACACGCTGGCGGATTTGAAAGGCCTGCGCCTGCGCGCCCAGACCGACAGCATCGACACGCTGCGCGCCCTCGGCGCCGATCCGGTGAACATGCCGATGGCGGACGTCTATTCCGCGCTGGCCAAGGGGGTGATCGATGGCGTGGTGGCGCCTGCCGATACCATCAAAAGCCTGCATTTCGCGGAAGTGGCGCATCACTACACCACTTTGCGCCTCAGCCGGGGCGGCTATCCAGCCCGCGCCATGTCCGATCTGGCGTGGCGCCGCCTGCCCGCCGATCTGCAGAGGCTGCTGACCAACTCCAAACCCTGGTGGGAAACCCAGCTCAACACCCAGAACGCCAAGGCCGAGCAAGCCGGTTTCGACTTCGCGAAAGCCCATCACGTCGAGGTGATCCCCCTGCCCGCAGCCGATCAGGCCCGTTTCGACGACCTCTACAACCGTTTCGCCCTCAGCCAAGCGCGCGACCTCTCCCGCTTCGGCATCGATGGAGAGCCCGTCTTCCGCGCCGCCCAATCCCTTATCGCGCATGGCACAGCCGATTGCGCCGCTCCTTCCAAGGAACCCGCCCGATGACCGCTCCGCAAACCCGCCCCCTCGAAGGCCTCACCGTCATCGACCTCACCCGTGCTCTGGCCGGGCCCTATGCCACGCTGCTGCTGGCGGGCCTTGGCGCCAAGGTCATCAAGGTGGAAGAACCCCATGGCGGCGACCTCGCCCGCGAGAACAGCCCCTATCTGGGCCGCGACGGCATTCTGGTCGAACGCGCGCATGAGGACGATATTTCGCTGTCGCACCTCACCCGCGCGCGCGGCAAATATGGCGTCTCGCTCAACCTCAAGCATCCCGAAGGCAAAAAGGTCTTTATGGATCTGGTGGCCAAGGCGGACATCGTGGTCGAGAATTTCACCGCCGGCACCGCCGACCGGCTCGGTGTGGGGTACGAGGCCTGCAAGGCGGTCAACCCCGGCGTGGTCTTCGCTTCGCTCTCGGGTTTTGGCGCCAACAACCATTCGGGCAAGGCGATGGATGTGATCATTCAGGCGCTGTCGGGCGCGATGTTCACCAGCGGCGAGCCCGGCCATCCCCCCGTGCGCATCGGCATCCCCATCGCCGATATGCTGGCGCCGGTCTTCACCGTCATCGGCATCCTCGCCGCCATCGAGCAGCGCCACCGCACCGGCGAGGGGCAGCATGTCGATGTCTCGATGCTGGGCGCGCTCACCTCCTTCGTGGCGATCGAGAACTGGTCGGCCATGGCGGCAGCGGGCATGGAGGCGCGCACCGGCCTCACCGTCCAGCGCCTGTCGCCCTTCGGCGTGTTCGAATGCGCCGATGGCTATGTCGCGGTGGTGGCGGTGCATGAGCCCCTCGCGCGCGGCCTCTTCGCCGCCATGGGCGAGCCGGACCTCGCCCAGGACCCACGCTTCTGCAACCGCGACGCCCGTGTCGCCAACGCCGAGGTGCTGGAAGCCCGCATCAACGCATGGAGCCGAACCTTGCCCGTTGCAGAGGTCGTGGCCGCTCTGGAAGCACGCGGTGTCCCCGTCGCCCCGGTGCGCCATCCCGAAGACGCGCTGGTCGACCCCCGCGTCGTCGAGCGCCACGAAACCATGGCGGTGGAGCACCCCACCTATGGCTCGACGGTGGATCTGCGCACCTCGGGCGTGCCGATCCAGTTTTCGGCGGCCACCACCGGTTTCGACGATGCCCTGCCCGTCAGCATCGGCCAGCACAATGACGCAATCTACCGCGAGCTGCTGGGCTATTCCGACACCGACATGGCCCGCCTGAAAAGCGACGGCGTGCTATGATCGCGCCCTTCCTCGCCCAACCGGAGCCCGGCGCCCGCGTGATCCGCACGCTGGGCTTCGATGCTCCCCGCGCGCTGCTGCTGGCCTGCGGCTTCCAGCCAGTGCGTCTGGTCGCCCCGATTATAGCGCAGACCCCGCGCGCCCACGCCATCATGGGCACCACCGCCATGAGCCCGCGCGGGCGCGCCCTGCTGGAGGTCCTGCTGGACGAGGCACTGGCCGAAACACCGATCCTGATCACCGCCGCCGACAGCGAACAGGCCGGGCTCTACGCCGCCCTGCGCGAACTGGCCCGGCAGGGCGAGCCGACGCCCAAGCACATCCATTTCCTCGACCTGCTGCATATGGATCGGCCTTCCTCGCAGGCCTACAGCGCCAAGCGACTGGCCCGATTGCAGGACTGGCTGATCGCTCTGGACGGCCATGCGCCGAACAATCTGCCCGAGATCGAAAGCCTGCTGGCCCGCCAGACCGCGCTGCTGGATGCCCTCGCCCCGCACCGCGCCGAGGGGCGCCTGTCGGGCAGCGATGCGCTGACCATCATCGCCAGCGCCGCTATTCTGCCGCCCGCCCAGCATATCGCAGCGCTCGAAACCCTGCTGGCCAGCCTGCCCGATGCCCCCATCCTGCCGGGCAAGCGTGTGCTGGTCTGCGGCACGGCGCATGAAAGCGATATCATCTACCGCGCCATCGAAGCGCAAGACCATCTGATCGTCGGTGAGGATCACCCTTGGGGCGCCCATTTCCCGCACGGCCCGATCCCCCCGCTGGTGGAAGACAGCGGCGCCCCCGCCGCCCGCCTTGCCACTCTGGCGCAAGCGACCAAGCCCGAGGCCATCCTCCATATCGCCATCGGCGGCGATGAGGCCGCACCATGGGATATCGCCGCGCTACGCAAGGCTGTGCCCAATATCCCCTTCACCACCATCCGCTGCCCGGCCCACGGGGGCGACAAACTGGCCGCCGCCCTGCGCAGCGAACCGGCCCCCACCAAACCGCAAACCGCGCCCAAAACTCCACGCAGCGCAACGCCTCCCCCACCGCGCAGCCGCAAATCGCTGACCTCGGTGGCCAACTTCAACGCCTATCAGCGCGACTGGTTCGCCGGCATAAGGCAGCAGGTGGCCGAGGGCAGCCCCTTTGCAATGGTCAATGCCAATGCCCCTCAGGAAATCCTGCGCGCGCTGGATATTCCCTTTGTGGTCAACCAGTGGTGGGCCTCGATCGTGGCGGCCAAGCAGCAATCGCGCCGCTATCAGGGCCTGCTGCGCGCGCATCACTACCCCTCCGATGTGGAGGCCTATTCCGCCCAGGGCCTCGCCGCTCATTTCGACGAGGATGCGGACAACGCCCCCTGGGGCGGCCTGCCTCACCCGGATTTCCTGCATGCCGTTGCCTCCTCCGAGCCGACCGCGAAAATCTTTGCCAACTGGGGCCGGGAAAGCGGCGCGCAGACGTTCGTCTATGAAAAGACCAGCGACCCGCGCCCCGATCTCTACAGCGACTGGTGGCAACGCCTGCCCGACCAGTGGGACACCGCGCTGGAAAAAGAACGCATCGATCTGATGACGGAAGAACTGCGCGCGGTGATCGCCAGCCTCGAACAGGCCGCCGGGCGCCGCTTCGACGCGCAAAAATTCCGCGCCGTGATGGATCTGGTGAACGAGCAGGAGGGCTATTACCGCGCCACCCGCGATCTGGTCGCCCGCACCGTGCCCGCACCGATCGGCGTGGTCGATTCCATGCCTGCCACCATGGTGCCGCAATGGCATCGCGGCACGGTCTGGGCGCGCGATGCCGCCCGGGCCTTCTACGAAGAGGTGAAGGCCCGCGTCGATGCCGGTCTCGCGGCTTGCCGCGGTGAAAAAATCCGCCTGCTCTGGCTGGGCCGGGGCCTGTGGAGCGATATGGGCTTCTACCAGAAATGGGAGGAGAGCCATGGCGCGGTCTTCGTCTGGTCGATGTATCTGGCGCTGGCGGCGGATGGCTATATCCGCGATCTGTCGGGCGGGCGCGATCCTTTGCGGGCGCTGGCCTCACGCTGCATCACCATGGGTGACGAGCTGCGCATGCCGACATGGGCCGGGCCGTGGTATGTGCATGAGGCTGACACCCACGCAGTAGACGGCGTGGTTGCCCTGTCGGATGCCGATCCCTTTGTGGTGAGGGCCCTGCAGGCGGCAGGCTATCCGGTGCTGCAACTCACCACCGACAATTTCAACCGCGAGGGCGAAGATGGCGCCGCCACCGATGCGGCCATCACCGCCTTTATCGAAGGCCCGGCCGCCGAGCGTTCGGCCCAGAGGCTGGCACCGGCATGAGTGCGCTCACCGGCCTCTCCATCGTCGATTTCAGCCGGTTTCTGCCGGGAGCCTATGCCGGTTGGGTGGCTGCCGACATGGGCGCTGATGTGATCCGCGTCGAGCACCCGCGCGAACTGGGCAAACAGGCCGCCATGTTCGGCGATGATGCCGATCAGGCCGCTGCCCTGCGCCGCCGCGCCCGCCCCAGCTACACCCGCAACAAGCGCAGCCTGAAGATCGATCCGGGCCACGAACAATCGCGCCGGATCCTCGAAAAGCTGATCGTCAAAGCAGACGTGCTGATCGAGGATTATCGCCCCGGCGTGCTGGCCTCCATGGGCTATGGCGTGGAGGCGATGCTGGCGCTCAATCCGCGCCTGATCTACCTTTCGGTCAGCTTTGCCGGGCAGACAGGGCCTTGCGCGCAGCGGGCCGGGCATGATCCTGCGGCTTTGGCACTGGCCGGGGCATTGTCCCGGCTGAACGGCCTACCAGAGCCTTCGCTGCCGGGCCTGCAGGTGGCCGATGTGCTGACGGGCGCCCATGCCACCATCGCCCTGCTGCTGGCTCTGCAAGCCCGTGACCGCACCGGAAAGGGCCAGCATGTCGATGTCGCCATGAGCGATGCCTGCCTGCCGCTGCTGGCTGTCTCGATGGGCCGCCACGACGATCTGGATGCGATGCTCCAGCCGGGCGCGTGGCATCCCAAGGGCGGATTGTGGCTCTGCGCCGATGGGCAGTATCTGTGCACCACCGATATGGAGCCGCGCTATTGGCGACGCTTCTGCGCCGCCATCGGGCGTGATGATCTAGGCGCCCTGCAACACCGCACCGATCTCCACCCGCAGATGCACGCCGAGATTGCCGCCATCATCGCCACCCGCCCGCGCGATGCATGGGTGGAATTGCTGGCGCAGGCCGATACGCAAGCCATGCCCGTGCTCACCCCGGCTCAGGCGGTCACCCACCCGCATCACCGCGCGCGCGGGCGGGTGGTGGAGGTGCCGCTGCCCGGTCAGGCGCCGGTCACCCAGCTCGCCTTGCCCTTTATCCTCAAGGACACGCCCAGTGTCCCGCCCCGCCCCGCCGCCCTGCCCGGCGCGGACACAGCGGCAATCCTGCGCGAACTGGGCTTCGATCCTGCCATATCAGGAGACGCTGCATGATGCCCCTCGACGGGATCAGGGTGCTGGATTTCACCCATGCCATCGCGGGCCCCACTGCCACGCAGATGCTGGCGCAACTGGGCGCCCAGATCATCAAGGTCGAACCGCCGGCCAAGGGAGACGACTTCCGCCACTACACCGAACATGCCGGGCTGCCCGGCATGTCGATCCCCTTTGCGGCGGTCAATGCGGGCAAACGCTCGCTCACGCTTGATCTCAAGGCGCCCGAGGGACTGGCCATTGCCCGCGATCTGGCCCAAAAGGCCGATGTTCTGGTCGAGAACTTCCGGCCCGGCGTGATGGACAGGCTGGGGCTGGGGTTCGAGGCCCTCCGCTCCTGCCATGCAAGCCTGATCTATCTCTCGCTTTCGGGCTTCGGGCAGGAAGGGCCGCTCAAGGATCGCGGGGCCTATGACCATATCGCTCAGGCCACCTCGGGCATGGCGATGATGAATGCCACGCCCGAAGGTCCGCTGAAAATCGGCATTCCGGTGGTGGACAGCTTTACCGGCTATCTCGGCGTGATCGGCGTGCTGGCCGCGCTGCGCCGCCGCGAGCTGACAGGCCAGGGCGAGCGTCTGGATGTGGCGATGATCGATGCCGCGCTGAAAATCATGGGCTCGGCGGCCTCGGTCTGGTCCTACACGGGGCAGGCGCCCAAGGGGACCGGCAATCGGGGCTTTCGTCTGGTGGCGACGGCGGAGTATTACGCCTGCCGCACCGGCTGGATCGCGCTGGGGGCCAATCACCAGCACCAGATCGCCGCGCTGTTCGCCGCGCTGGGCCATCCTCACATGATCGCGGATGAGCGCTTCGCCACCCATGCCGCCCGCGTGACGCATTACGCCGATCTCAAGGGCTGGCTGACGGCGCAGATGCTGCTCCACGATGCCGAGGCGCTGGATGCAACGCTGGCCGCCGCCGGCGTGCCCGCCGCCCGGATTGGCGAGATCGGCGATATTCTGTCCCATCCCCATTTCGCCCATCGCGGCCTGCTGCATCAGGCCAGCCTTCCGGGGCAGGAGCGGCCGCTCGACATTCTCGGCCCCGGCCTCGGCCCCGATTTTCCCAGGGACAGCCGTCCCCTCGCCGTCCCGACACTGGGCCAGGACAGCGATGCCATTCTGACCGAGCTGGGCATGAACGAAACCGCCATCGCCGCCCTGCGCGCCGCCGGGGTGATCTAGATGAACGCGACCAAAATCCTGTTGCTGGGCGATCTGATCCTCGATGTGCCCGACGCCGATCACTGGCTTTCGGGTCTTGCCCCCACATTGCGCGCCGCCGATGTGGTGATCGGCCATCTGGAGGTGCCCTATACCACCAGCACCGAGGAAATGCCCGGAGACGTGCCCGCGCCCGGTGCCGATCCGGCGCATCTCGATGCTCTGGCGCGGGCGGGGGTCACGGCGGTCAGCATGGCGGGCAACCATATGATGGATTGCGGGGCTCAGGGCCTGGCCGACACCATGGAAGGGCTGGATCGCAACCATATCGCCCATGCCGGGGCGGGCGTCGATCTGGAGGCCGCCCGCGCCCCGCGCTTCATCAAGGCAGGCGAACGGACCATCGCCCTGCTCAGCTACAATTGCGTCGGGCCGGAACTGAGCTGGGCGGGGGAAGGCAAGCCCGGCTGCGCCTATGTCCGCATCCTGCCTGCGGATGGCGGCCCCTCGCGCCCTCAGGCCGATCTGGTGACCATCGATCCGGCCTCGCAGGCCCTGATGGAGGCAGATGTCGCGGCGGCCAAGGGCAAGGCCGATCTGGTGGTGGTCGCGCTTCACAAGGGCATCACCCATCGGCCCGCCGCCCTTGCCCCCTATGAGCGCCCCTTGAGCGCCGCCGCCATCGCCGCCGGGGCCGATGTGGTGGTGGGCCATCATGCCCATATCGCGCGCGGCATCGAGATCATCGACGGCAGGCCGGTGTTCCACGGGCTGGGCAATGGCTGCGTCGTCACCCATGCGCTCTCCCCGGCGCAAGACCACCCCGCCCGCGCCGAATGGGTCGAGCGCCGCAAGCGCATGTTCGGCTTCGAGCCCGATCCGGCCTACCCCCTCGCCCCTTTCCATCCCGAGGCGGTGAACGGCATGATCGGCCAGATCCTGTGGCATGAGGATGGCAGCGTCGAGATCGGCCTGCTGCCCATCTGGTTCGAGCCCCCCGGTCGCCCCGTGCTGGCAAGCGACAAGGTCGGTGAGATTATCACCTATATCCAAAGCATTGGCGAAGCGGCAGGGTTGCCCGCGTCAGCATGGCACAGCGAGGATAAGATCAGCTTCAGCCTTGGCTGACGTGAACATGCTCATCGATCTCGACTGATGACTATCTTACAGACACGGGATGCTTGAGGGAGAAATCGCGATCAATACTATTTCAGACCAATGCATAGTCTTGTTCCGCCCTAACCCTCGATCAATATCATCCCATGGAACGCCAGACACATGCTTCAATCCCGGCGTGCCCGACAGATGTGCATGCAGTGAAGATTTGGGACTCCCCAATCAACCGTGAACGACCATCGGCTATTCCAGATCAGAACATCTGAAGCAGACTTACCATCCATCGTTCGGTTGCCCCAAAGGGCTGTTATAAAAAGCCGCTCATTCAGCTGTCAGTACGGAGCGAAGACGGGTTGGCAACTCCGTTCCTCACAATTCAGTCACCCTGTCTCAAAACACCTCCGGATGCGTGGGAGCGATCCGGCGGTTCATCTCGGTGTGACGCGATAAAGGCCGCCGCTCGGATCATGATGGCAACGACCTCCACCCCAGCCTCGATCAGCGCACTGCGCCAGCGAATGCAGCACGACAGGGTGATGCGGGGCTTGCTCCCTCGCACCCAGGACCAAGATATCCGCCACGTCCGACGCTTTGCCGCCTATCTGGACGCCCGCCCGATACGGCCATCTCGGAAGATCCGCGCAACTTCCAGATCCGACAGCATGAGAGCGGTGCCAGCGCGGACACAATCAACAATGCGGTCTCAACCCTGCGGTTTCTATACACCGTGACACTGCGGCGTCGCGATCTGGCGCGTGGCGTGGTCGCGACGCGGCGTGATGTTCCCGCATGGCTGGCTGGTTCCCGGGCGCAGCTACACCTACCGATCTCCTCGCGCCAATTGCATCGCGCCGTGCAGGAAGCGGCCGAGATCGCCGCCAAGCCGCCCTTTGCCAAGCCACAGGCCGCGTTGACCTATCTCACGCGCTATGCCCACCGTGTGGCCATCTCAAACCGGCGCCTCATCGCCTTCAACGAGACGGCGTGACCTTCCGCTACAAGGATTATCGCCGCAACGGGCAGGAACGCCAGCCCGCAGGCTGCTGGGCGTTGCCGTCCCTCTTGCCGATTCTGAACCCGACGCCATTCCCGACAACCGCCCACCATGCCCCTGCTGTGGCGGGCACATGACCATCATCGAAGCCTTCGCCCGCTGACGTCAGCCCCGCGCCCCGCCCTCGCCACCTGTCCGGGAGACAGCAACGTGACCCGGCATTACATGTTCATCGCAACGGTCGCGCATCATCCGCTTCGACCGCCGGGACTGTGCGCGCCTCTGACGGAACCACGCAAAAGATCGCGACAATCAACCCTCAAATCCATGGCCAGCCTCGGCTCTAGCCAACCTGAAATCGCGCTCGCAAGGCAATCGTCAGCCCTATCGCCATGGTTGTGTCAGCCAGCCAGAACCATCCCAAAGCCTGTTTACCCATAGACCAATGGATGCCGCCCGCAGGTTCCTCCTGTTAGAATTTCGTACGCAAGACACCAAAATCATTCGACAAAGATGACACAGCCAGTCGCAGGCACCGCCATACATTCAGGCGAGAATGAATGGTCGTACGGCTGCCTGGACGATCGGCAAAAGCTGTACTGATCTAGCGTCACGCATATTATGCATGTGCCAATTTGATCATTTTCAGCGGCACTACTACAGCTTTTGGGTTATGTTGATTGCCCTGTAAGAGTGATAACACCTGTCATCAGTCAGGTTTCCCGCGAATCATCTCCTTTCGGAGAAAGGTTTGCGTGCTAGGATTCTTTAAATCGATAGAATCCTGACTCTATAGAATAAATATAAAATAATATGGGGAGGCGATGTGATGATAGCCCAGCTGCTCGACACACGGCCGCATCTTTCCATGCGGGAATGTGAAATCCTTGAATGTGTTGCAATAGGTATGTCGGCCAAAGAAATTGCGCGGCACGTAAATTTAGCGCCACGAACCGTCGAGCGATATATTGAGAATATGCGCTTGAAGATGCACGCAAGGAACAGTGCCCATATGGTCGCTTGTGGCCTATTTTACGGTGCGATCAATGTACCAGCCTGAAGGGCCTCCATATACTATCCTTGAATTCCAGCACGCAGACTTGCCACGAAAGGCGAAACATCCTCTGGCAGCGAGTGAGCGTGGACCATGCAAAAAGCAGGGGTGCGCGGCACCGTCGATCAAGCCCTCGTCGCCCGGTGTGTCCGCCCGTTGATTAAAGTGGGCGAAGGAGCGGCGGTCGGGCAAATGCAGATCTTTTCCATAGAGGCAGATGTGGTCGCGGCGACCTGGCCGGAGATGTTTTAAGGTCAGCCTTCAAGAGGCGGCGGAGTCGGTCAAAGGGGACCATTTCAGCGCGGCACTCAGACGGTTTGCCTCAATCGTGGCGCCGATCGCCTGAGCGATGCATTCCCGGCACGGCTGGCAATAATTCGCTGTAACATTTGACCTCTTCGAGCATCGCCCCCTTTGCCATGGCCGAGACCGACAACCATTGGAATACGACGATCCTTAAGCCCCCTCACCCCGATGAATGCGTAACCTTGCTAAGGTCGGCCCGGTTGGTCGGGCGTAGGCAGCGCCGGAAGACAGACTGCAATCGCTACAGGCTCATGATTTCCACGATGCTGCGCCCTCCAGCGTCGCGCTTGAGCTGCACGATAAAGTCCAGCGACTTGCGGACATAGGTGATCACATCCTCCCAATTCATGCGGATTCCGGTCTGAAGGACAAGCAGCGCCAGTTGATCCATGGCCCGGCTCGGCGAGTCCGCATGGATGGTGGAGATCGAGCCCGGATGGCCGGTATTGACCGCGCGCAGGAAGGTGGCAGCCTCGCTACCGCGAATTTCGCCCAGCATGATCCGATCCGGCCGCAGGCGCAGGGTCGCAACCAGCAGGTCTTCGGCACTGATCTGAGCCTCACCCAGGGGGCTGCGTGAGGCCAGCAGGCCTACGCAATTGGGATGCGGTGCCTGTAGCTCGGGTGTGTCCTCGATCAGGATCAACCGCTCGTGAAGCGGCACTTCGGCGAGCAGGGCGTTGAGGAAGGTGGTCTTGCCCGTGGCAGTCCCCCCCGAGATCAGGATGTTGCGCCGCTGGCGCACCGCCCCCCGCAGCAGGATGAGCGGGGCCTCCGCCAGCTTGGAGGTCGGGCTGGAGAACGGCTCTCGCCTCTCTGCGTGTGCAGCGCTGGTCAACGTCGTTCTGGCAAAGCTGCCATCTGCAGCATAGTCCTCCAGTCGTATCGCGGACACCGCATGCTTGCGTATGGCCATGGCGATTTCGCCGCGTGTGGCCGGGGGCATCACGATCTGTATGCGCTCACCGTCCGGCAGGCTGGCAGAAAGGATGGGATTGGCCCGGTTGATGCCCTGGGCGCTCACCGCCGCCACCTGCCGCGCAAGGCGGTACAGCAAAGGCCTGGTCAGATGCGGCGCCCCATGGCGCTCGGCAGCGCCGCCCAGGGCCTCCAGCCACAGCTCGCCGGGACGGTTGATGTAAATGTCGGTCACATCCTCGCGCGCCAGATATGGGGCCAAAGGGGCCAGGCAGCTCTCCAGCCAGAGATTGGTGACCTGCCCGCCCGTCACTCGACACCCGTGAAATCGAGGTCGCGCGCAACGAAGACCGAAACGCTGGTGCCATGCCTGACGGTGAGCGTGGGCTGGACCCTTGGGCTGGGCTGCGCTCCCGCCCCCGCCAGACCGGCCACGCTCATCCCCGGCATGGCATAGAACCCGGGCAGGCCCAGCACCGCCGTGGTGCCCGACAGCTTGTTCACCCCCACCTGCTGCCCGACATCGAGCGAGCTTCGCAACAGGGCGCGGCCGAATTGGGCAAAGACATGGCTGTTGACCTTGCCTTTCACCCCGGCACGCCCCAGCGGATCGGCGGAGGGCGAATCCAGATTGATGATCACGCCATCGGGCCGCGTCAGGCGCTGCCACTGGATCAGCGCGCGCGACTGGCCCGAGGCGAGATCGGCCTTATACTCCCGATCAGCCGGCTGCCCCGGGCAATCAGCACCCGGCTGCCGTCAAAGCTCATCACATCGCGCGAGATGATGGCCCGAGCCATGCCCGCCCACGTGGAATCGAGCGCGGTTTCCAGCACCGCCTGAATCACCACGCCCCGTGGCACGGTGGTGGCAGGGCTGCTGAAGGTGCCAGCTTGCACCCGCTCGGCCCCCTTGTCGGGTTCGGCGGCGGCGGCGAGTTCACCGAAAGGATCGGGCCTGGACTGCGGGCGTCTCCGGCTGGCGTCATAGACCACCTCCGGACCTGTGGCAGGCGCGGTAGCAAGGAGCGGCCCGCCCATGGGCGGCGCCATGACAGGCGGGGCAAATGCGCCCGAGCGTATCGCGGACAGCTTGACCGGCGGCACGGGTCGCGGCTGCATCGCCACCAGCGGCGCCACATCGGGCGCCGGATCGGGGGGCAGGGCCAGCGGCGCCACCGTAGCGCCCGGCAGGACCGCGGCAGAACCGCCCACTCCGTCACGATCCTCTGCCCCCGGCGCGATGGCCGGCGCCGTCAGCCCGGCCCTGCGGTGTTCAAGCGAAGCGAACAGCGCGCTGCCGCCCAGCGCCGCAACGGCGAAAAAGGTCCAGACAGCTTGCCTGCCGCCCCGTCTTGCCACCAGCGGGCGCAACCGGCTTTCCGTTGAGGAGGTCGGCTCGTTCATGGTTTTTCCGCCTTTGCGGGGATGCGCCGGGCATGGACCTGAGCCTTGTCGATCCGGAAGACCAGCGTGTCATAGATACGGTCGAGGGTGAAGATGCCATCGCGCATATAGCCGTCGATCATCTCCTCACGCCCCAGACGGTTGAGCGCGAAGACGGCGGGAATGGGCTGTGAGGCCGACCATTGCAGATAGATCTTGCGACCATCGTCGCGGATCGCGCTGGGGAAAAGCTCCTTGCTGCCCGAGAGCCGGTAGGTCGCGCCCTGCCCCTCCAACGGCGGCGGCAGAGCTTTGGCGGGGCCGGCCCCATCTTCGAGACGGACCATATAGAAGCGCGCGGGCGCCCGCGTGGCGGCGAGCAGAAGCTCATAGCTCTTGCGGCTGCCCCGAATGCTCAGCCCGGTCGGGCTTGCGGCCCTCAGGGCTGACAGGACCACGGCGTCACGGGCCGCAGGCACCAAAACATGCCAGACATTGGCGTCCCCCACGACCACCTGCTGCACCGTTTCGCCGCGCGGCAACAGTAGGGTGAGATCGGTTCCGGCGGCGGCCTGCAGGCTGACCGCCACGCCGGTTTCCATATGGATCACGCCGATGCGCGAGTCGTCCGGCGAGGCGCTTGGCACAACATCGGCCCGCGCCGCGCCAGCCAGCAGCAAAAGCGACATGGCGAGGCGCTTCATGGCAGCCTCCGGGCGGGAACGGGCTGAAGCGCCACCGGGCCGGTTTCCACCGCGGCCGCCGCCTCGGGCACGGTCTCGGCATCGCGGCGATAGCGGGTGACCTGAAAGCCCAGCGGGTTAATCAGCCGGTCCGCCGCACTCATCGCCTCGGTCGAATAGCGCCAGCTGATCACCGCCTGCCAGTCCCGTCGCGCTTGCGGTTGCCCGCCCGGATCGGTGCGCGTCGAGGTAAAGCGGACCAGCGCGCTGTCGCCCGAGAGCGAGGACAGGCCACGGATCTCCACCTGAATCAGCGCCTTGCGCGGCAAGGTGGCCAGCGGGCTGGCCGGATTGCCGGGCTGCATGCCGCGCAGATAGCGCTCGCGCGCCTCGCCAAAGGACCAGAGCGCGACCTTTTTGTAATCCTCCTGCAGGGTGGTGATGTCGAAGCCCTCACGCGCCATGACATATTGCGCGAGGAAGGAGCGGGTCAGCGCGCGGTCGGGCGCGATCACCTCAGCCTCCAGCGGCTTCAGCGTCTGGACGAAGCCTGTTTGCCGGTCGACCATCAGCGTATAGGGCACCACCGTCTTGAGCGGGGCCAGCGCTGCCAGCGCGATCGCCTCGCCGATCGCCACCGTGCCCAGCACGCCCGCCACGATCCAGGCCATGTGCAGCACGCGACGAGCGGACAGCTGGCGATCATGTGCCCAGCTGTCGGCGGAGCGGAACCAGGCCTCGAGATCCTTGGCGGGCTCTTTGCTCATGGCTGGCGGCCTCTCTTCTGTCCTGCGGTCGAGGTGCGGCGCGCGGCGCGCCGGAAACTGTTGCCGAGCATCTCGCCCCGGGGTGGTGGCTGGGTGGCCCCGGCCGGACTGCCGCCCCGGTCCTCCACGCTGACGGCCATGCGCCGGTCGAGGCTGGCCGGGGCGCCGCTGGCCTCCTCGCGCCGCATGCTGCCCGCGACCGCCTCGGCGATCACGGCGGCGCGCGAATGGCTCCCATCCGGCAAGGGATGCGGGGAGGCCAAGACCGGCGGCTGGGCCAACGGCGGGTGGTCGATCCGGGCCTGAGCGGCAGGGGCCAGCCATGGCACCGCATGGACGAAGGGCATAAAACTCACCTTCGCCATCAGCGCCAGCATGCCGAAGTTGAGCAGGCAAAAGCCCATCGTCAGCGCCAGCAGCTCGGTGAGGGCCGAGGGGGCAAAGGCATTGGCGCCCCGCAGCGCCAGCACATCCCGGGCCCAAGGGGTGAGCACGCTCAGCTCCACCCCCTGGCTCAGGCTGAGCGCCACACTGCCCAGCGCGGCAAAGACCAGCCCACGCAGCCAGCCAACGAACAGGCCCAGCGTTGGCGCGAACAGCAGCAGCCCGGCCATCACCGGCGTCAGCGCCAGCAGAATGCCGCCGCCGACATGCACGAGCCCATAGGGCCCCAGCGCCGAGATCAGGAAGAACACCCGGCCCCAGGCCAGACCGGTCTCATCGGCCAGCGCGATGCCACGGAAGCTGTCGCCCTGCTCATTGCCCACCGCCGGGCCGCCGGTCAGCCGTCCGGACCCGTAGCTGGTGATCGCCACGATGCCATCGTCAATGTTCTGCAGGCGGGCCACCATGCCCCCGCGCGTGCCCGGCAGACCAGATGCGCCACCGATGGTGGCCGCGACCTCGCCCGGGCCCCTTATCACCACATCATAGCCGATCACCCGCCAGGCGGGCCAACTGAGCGCCAGCGTCAGCACCAGAGCGATACGGATCACCCCGCCCACAACATCGCTCAGACCTGTTGGCTGACCCAGCAGCAGCCGCAGGCCGAAGAGCGCGACGAAGATGGTCAGCAGCCCCGTCATCGCCCCGGCCACCAGCGAGCCCGGATCGGCCAGCGCGCCATAGCCATAGGCGCCGATCACCTGCCCCTGGCAATCGAGATGCGCCAGCGTGCTGCCCAGAAAATGGGCCCCGCTCCGGATCGCCGCGCACGCCATGTCAGGCGCGCTCCAGCAGGGCAGGCATCCAGGCGTCGGGCTGCGGACCGGTGGTTTCCAGCAGATCGTCGAGCAGGCGCACCGTGGCCTCGCGGCCCGAGAGGATGGTGAGCAGCTCCTTCTCGCCCGAAAGGTTGAGGCGCGCGACCACGCTTTCGTTGCCATGCTTGATGAGAAAGCAATGCTAGCCGTCGGGCAGGCTGCGGATCAGCTCGAACTCATGGGACGTCAGGCCGAAGCCGTCGATATAATCCTGCGCGCGCGCCTTGGGGTTGATCATGAAGATCTGCGTAGCGGCCTGCTCGATGATGGCGCTGGCGATGCGGCTTTCCAACGCATCCTTCGCGCTTTGCGTGGCGAAGCCGACGATACCGTTGCGCTTGCGGATGGTCTTTTCCCAATCCTTGATGCGCCGCACGAAAACCTCATCGTCGAGCGCCTTCCAGCCCTCATCGACCACAATGATCGCCGGATGGCCGTCGAGCCGCTCCTCGACGCGGTGGAAGAAATAGAACAGCGCGGGGGTGCGCGCGACCGGATCGTCGAGAATGGCGGTCATGTCGAAGCCGACGCTTTGCGCGGACACATCGGTGAGATCGGCCTCATTGTCGAAGAGCCAGGCCCGCTCGCCCTCCAGCACCCAGGGACGCATGCGCGACCACAGATCGCCCGCGTGAGGGCGCTGATGGCCGCGATAAAGCTCGATCAGATGGCGCAGGCGGCGCTGCGCGCGGGGCAGCTCGAAATTGGCGGTGACCGCGTCGCGGATGATCTCGGCTTCATCGACCGACACTTGGCCAGCCAGCATGGTCAGCCAGTCGATCAGGAACTGGCGGTTGGCGGACGTGTCCTCCAGTTGCAGCGGATTGAGGCCCGAAGGCGCGCCGGGACGCAGCCGGTCATACTGCCCGCCGATGGCGCGGATGAACAGTTCGGCGCCGCGGTCCTTGTCGAAGAAGACGATGCGGGGGGTGAATTTGCGCGCCTGCGCCAGCAGGAAGTTGAGCACCACCGTCTTGCCCGAGCCCGAGGGGCCGATGATGGTGAAATTGCCCAGATCGCTCTGGTGGAAGTTGAAGAAATAGGGGCCCGCCGCCGTGGTTTCCAGCAGCGAGACGGCCTCGCCCCAATGGTTGCCGCGCGCCTTGCCTACAGGAAAATTATGCAGGCTGGCCAGCCCGGCGAAATTACCGGTGGAGACCAGCCCCTTCCGGGCGATATAACGGAAATTGCCGGGA
>Ga0116227_10010163_pt1 | contig 16598 bp, 17 predicted proteins | sample S1TSphgellanicum_FD_89693 | JGI IMG/M metagenome (GOLD analysis project Ga0116227, IMG submission 89693) | Host-associated microbial communities from peat moss isolated from Minnesota, USA - S1T2_Fb - Sphagnum magellanicum MG | ecosystem: Host-associated > Plants > Peat moss > Unclassified...
GGCTTTTGCTTTGCAAAAGAATCTGAATGATGTTCATAAGTTCATACTTTTTTGCATGTAGCTGAAAAAGTGGCTGATTTATACACAAGATCCTTACCAGTGCACTTTCATGCACCTTGGGTGAACCAGCACCCATGTTGTTACCATGGTAAAATCCCCAAAATCCATTTGAAGAATTTCTAAATTTTACATATATCTCATGCGTAGACTAAATCTACAAGTTCTCCAACTTCAAATCTAAATTATTTTGGATTTAATATGGTCACTAGGAGGTACCTTCACTAACAAAAAGTGAAGGTTACCCACCAATGTGGGATGTTGGTTCACCCAACTATATTAAACCTTTGTGGTAAGGTTACCCATCCCAATAATATTCCAGTCAAAGTGAGCTTAACTTCAGAAAGGATCTTACAAAACCCAAATTTGAAAAACCATTTTTGAATTTTTTTTTATTAGTTTGCAAAAACCAAAAAGATTTATAAATTCAATAACTTTTGCTCTATTCATTCAACAGTCTTTGATGTGCCCTAATTTTAATTTTGAGCAAAGATAGGAATATCTCAGATTGCCATAGCTCTCTCAATGGGCAGAGGAGTTACCATCTACACATGTGCCAAAAACCAAATGGGCATCATACACAAGATATTGAATAGTTTGCCTTTGAGCAACTTTGAAGGTAAAATATAAAAAAAGTGTATTTTTGTGCCCCTCCTAAACCAATTTTTTTGTTTTAAAATAATTTTTTTGCAATTATCTTTCGTTCGAAAACTAATCCACATCATAGGTACATGTTTCTTATACCATGGGTATTTAATAGTATATCACTAACATAGAAAACTTCACATTGGGCAAATTTTTATGATACCCAATTGGTTATTTTGTTAAGTGTAATAGGGATGTTGCATGTCACTTCAAACACCAATCACATACAATGAACACGTTACATGGTTTTCTTTTTCTATTTTTTGTATGTTGGTTATAGTTTACGAATTATCACTTTCTATCATAATTTTTTACAAAATAAAATTAATTATAATGAACATTCACAATACATTTTGCCTTAAAGTTGAATTCCCCATGGTATTTGTGGGTTTCCCAATTGGTCATTATTTGATTTGTTGCCATCATGTCAAGGTTTTTTTATAAGGAGGGGGGTAAAATACCCACCATGTATGATGTGATTGTGCCAATTTTCAAAAGAAACTCAACCTTAGTTCCATTTGGGCATATTTGATAAATTATTTACCCACCATGGGCAACAATGAAATTAAAACTCAAGTTCTCGTAGACTTTTGTCATTGAGCCATTTTTGCCCCTTTTAACATGATCATTGAGTAAAGTCATAAGAGGCAATTGCCTTTGAAGGTCAATTTATAGGTAGGGAGGTAAGGCCCATACCAGAAGAGAAGAATGTGGAGAGTGGAAGCTAGGTATGTATGTTGACTTACAGAGGAAAAGGAAGTATGTGAAGGGAGGGAGTTAGGCATGAAGGCTTCACACAAACCATGGTTGGATGTTAAGTGATTTTCATTCATCATCATCTATGGTGGATGGTGGTGATTTTATATCATGAATGTAAATTCATCAATATTGTGAAATTTTCATCATTTGGTTAGTTTCATCCTTGTCGTCAACTTCATAGATATTGCAAATTTCGTTCCTTACATATTTTCATCCATGCACAAGTTTCATTCAAGTGGAACAATTCATTTGTTTCAAAAAAATTGTTCATGTTATTGAAATATGTTTGTGTTACATGCCCATTTCATATGTGAACCTAAATTCCTTTCAAGCACAATACAACTCTTATTTATCTTCATTGTTTGCACGTATCCTTATTAACAAGGTTGGCATTTATCTTTACATTTAAAGGTAAGTTGATGGGCATTAGTGAAAAAAAAACCATCGTGTTTTGGGCCATTTTGCCACTTAAAAATTATGTGTGCACATAGTCGTAGGATGGAATGGAAGGGAACAACTCTCAAAAGGCCAATTTGTAGGTAAGGATGTAGGTATATAGAGGGAAGGAGATAGTTATATAGCTTCACCAAGGTAGATGAAATTTTTTTCAATATCATTAACATTTCATCCATATGGTATTGTGGACTATTCGACAAATGGTTGACGTTTGTAACTAAAATATCATTTTCATCTTGTACTTATCAATTTTGGTGGGTTTTAGTTGTAAAAAACATTTTTCAATTGGGTTTGTCATTTTTAACTACAAATTTCATTAAAAATGAGTTGAAGACATAATTGCAAATGTCGGGTTTTCCTCCTAGTGCATGAACATTTCCATAAAAATTTTATTTACAAATTGATAAAAGGTCAAAATATGGTTGGGGTACCAAAAATGACCACCCCCTTTTGTATCCAATGGAACCCTTCACATAAAACATGTTGTTGTAACTTAATGGCACATTCATATTACAAGTTTGATTTTCTTCATAAATAGATACATTACTAAGTTACTATTATATGCATAACATGTCAAATTTGAACAAGTTTCAAGATTCCTACCAAGTTTTGAAAAAAAACTCCCAGACTTTGTTTCCTAAAAAGAAAAAGTTCAAAGATTCATAAAGAATGGCTTTAAAGAAATTTGGGCTCAAGATTCTTACCACAAACACCTTAGGTACTAATGTATATAAAATGTATGAATGTGACAAAAACCAAGTGCCCCTATTGCAATGTAAAAAAATTCAAAAAATCAAATTTGTAAGAATTTTGGGCCATTGATAGAACATGGCCCACATTGAATATATTTTATTATTTTTACTTTCATTAGTGAAAAAAATAGATATTTTAGATGTTTATATAAAATTTGGAACAAAATTATTTCATTTGTCATGAGAAAAAAAGGGGAAATCTAAGATAGGTCATAAGTAAAATGAAGAAAAAGGTGAATTTGAGTCTTTAGTGTTCCTTAGGGGGTACCCCAATTATGCTTTGACCTTAAAAATGAAAAAATGACAAGAAACATGATTTTGAAAAATTCATATTAGGTGAAAAATCTTTAAAAAGAAGAAAAAAACATGCATTAAAAAAATGTGTATTTGATAGTGGGTCAAATAACATTGTCATGAGCATAAAAACAACCAAGGTTACAACTTTTTAAACAAAAAATGAGAACAAAGGCATGCTTAGTTTCAAATTTAGATTATGAAACAAGAAAAATTAGAACAAGAACACAACATGTGCGAAACAAGAATCCAACAAGATTTTATTATAAGGAAAAAATGAAAACATAATAAAACTATGATAAAAAAAATACCCAAAATTGGTGTTGAAAATGCTAAAGGTAATGGAGAATCCTACCCTATTTATACCCATTGCACACTTAACTCAAGGAAGTTTTTTAAGAAACTTTTAATTTACATGTGGCCCATGTTCACCCATGTGCACCCATGTGTGAACTATGAATGAATTAAAACTTAATTGAAAGTGAACTAAGATTCAACTGAAAGTGAATTGAAACTCAACTAAGAATGAACTTAAACTTAACTAAAAATGAATTGAGAGTTCATTAAAAGTGAACTATGATTCAATTAAAATTCAATTAAAATTTAATTTTAATTGAATTATAAACGAACTACGAATTAACTAAAAATGAACTAAAAGTGAATTAAAAGTTAATTAGACTTGAATTAGGACTTAACTAAAAGTGAATTGAAACTAAACTAAAAGTTAGGTACAAATTTATTACAAATCATGGATGAATTTTCAAATGAATGAACTCCATGGCATTGGCATATGTGACAAACACCTATAGACACATGAATATTCAACAACTGTTAAGACCAAAATATGTGGTACCATAATAGTCCCATTGATTTCATTAATTCCCAATAGTTGGGTGGAGGTCAATGTCATGTACATCAACCTACATGTCAAGTATGTATTGCAGAATTCAAGTAGCAAGGAAAAAGATTTGTCCATGATAATAATCATCTTGACATAATGAAATGTTTGAAGAATATATGCTTGATAATGGAAAATTTGTCAAAAAAAGATTGTCAATAATGTTTAACTTAGTGGTTTTACGATGGTGACAAATGGCCTCATGATCAACAATGTGACAAATGTAAATAGGAACTTTAGTTGATGGTTTGCATGTTAGGGTTAGGGTAAACATGATCCAAGTTTATAACCAAGCTAATTTTGTTTAGTATTAGTCACAAGTATTGTTTGCACCATTTTTTGGGCATGATTTTGGCTTGAATGGTTGGAACTTGGTGCCCAATTATTAATGTTTGTTGTTGGAGGATTTTATAAGGTCCTTTTGTCATTTGATTTTTGAAAATAGTTTAGCACATATGAGTTGACATTTAACATAATCCAATGTTCATTATTGGAAGTTACCAATTTTTGTGGTCAATCATAAAACCATTTTTGTTACATTGTTGAAGCCCAAACAATGTGCAAGAGCACATTGTTGTACATTATCAAATTTACTTAGTTTTCTTTATGTTATCATGGTCTCTTCTTATTTTTTTAGTAACAACATCCCTTTCATATTTATTTTTAAAAACTAGAAATAGACCTTGAAGATTGGCAACTATTATTTTGAGTTTTTATTAGTGTTATGTAACTTTGAATAAGAATGCCATTTTTGACATCATTTGGCCTTTGAGTATGCCTTGCCTTCAACAAGGCAGTGACAATTTGGGATATATGTTTAGACCTATTACTTAGAGGAATTGGAATCAATACCCTTGAATGACACTAAATTGTTTTTAGGAGTTCAAAAAAAATTAGATATGTTCTCATTGGTAAAGGAGCTTGACATAGAATATTGCAATGTGAATGACTAGTAAACAAACACAATGTCTATATTGAAATGTATTTTTAATTTATTCAAACCATTTGAACTTTCCATTTCATTCTCTTTTATTTCATTGACCATCATGTCATTAAAAAAAAATGCTTTGCTATTGAGTTCTTCTCCATTTTCTTTGAAGGTCAAAAAACCTTCACTTATCTTTGAGATAACGATTGTGATTGTTTAACCATATTCCCATTCAACAGTATTGACACTAGGTGATATGGATCACATGTGTTCATCAATATGTGTATTTACAAATCAAAATCTTACCAATTTGTAACATTTTTATCAAAAAAATTCATGAAACTCCATATTCAAATACTTATATAGTACAATGGTGGCCATGGCCACACAACAAGTTGATCATATGTGCACTATGCACATGTATTTTGGGAAGAGAACCATATGAGTCCTTTCAAAACCTTGCAAGGACACCAATGTCATGTTCTTGATAAATTTTTTTGTGAATTTAGACAAAAATAAGTTTGTAATAAAAACCAAACGTTATAAACAACATAAATGTTTAGAAAATTAATGCATTGAAAAACAAAAATTGGTATGCATAATTTTCATCATTCATAAGGAATCTATCACCAAAGGTATTAAATAAGTATTTAATGGTTCATAACCATTCAACACTTATATATTTCATGTATTATTTTATCACACAAATTTAGAAGTTGAACACAATTGTAAAGGAAGTCGTGCAATAGCAATTGGTTGTAATGGAATTGTTTTTAGAGTTGCAAGACCAAATGATTCACCCATATCAATGTTTTTAGGGGTCTTTCTAAGTGGCAATTTCCAAGCAAAGCTATGAATAAGCCTAGCCAATATTTGCATTGTCAATAAACCTAAAGACAAACTTGGGCATATTTGTCGCCCAAAACCAAATGGTAATAATTGGAAATCTTTGCCTTTCAAATCAACTTCACTTCCCACAAATCTTTCAGGATTGAAGGCAAAAGGATTCTCATACATAACTGGATTTTGATGAATTGCCCATATGTTGACAAAAGTGCATGTTTTGGTTGATATATAATAGTCCTCTACTTCACGAGACTTCATGTTCTCATGTGGTAGCAATAAGGGAGCTAGACCATGAAGGCAAAATATTTCCTTTACAACTGCTTGAAGGTACCGAGGAATGTCATCTTCATTTACAATTTGGTCACAACCAACCACACCATCCAATTCATCTTGAGTTTTCTTCATAAATTATGGATGTTTCAAAAGCTCCACCAATATGGTAGTAGTAGATGTCTTTGTGCTTCCTATTAAAAAACCCTTCACATAATTGGGCATGTAAATGAGTTAACCATATATTATAACCATATCAACATGTTAAACTAAAATAAAATTTTAAAATTTTATTATGTTTGTGCATAACATAAAATAATGAGGGTCACGTGACTTTCATTATTTTATCTTATATTAAATTTTCAATAAAATATTTCATTGATTAATGTGGTGACAATGTGAAAATTTTAATTACACAACAAATGTTGAGTTATTAGACATAGTCAGTATTTACAAATTTGATTGAAAAGAAAAATTGTAAATCAACTACTAAAGGTTGGAACAACTTACATTGATAATGACCTTGATCTTATTATAATCATCAAGCTTATCACCATAACCATCTATTCCACAAAAAGAGAGCATGGCATCAAGAAAGTCCTTGAAGTTTTCCAACCTTTTTTTTTCTCATATGATCTTGAATTATCTTTTCGAGAAATTGATCTGAGCTCATTTGAATATGTTTTATTTGATGTTGCAAACCTTGAAGATCAAATGGTTTCAAGAATGGAACAAAGTCACTAATGTTAAAAGCACCAAATAATGCGCTTGCTTGAAAATGATGTCCTTGAATTCCTCGCATTCCTCATTGGAAGACTCTATGTTGAAATATCTTTTTCTAAACAATAAATGTGTTATCACATTCATAGAAGTATTGGATAATTGTGTTCAAATTTTCATTGGATTTCCCTCTTGCAACAAGCACATGTCATTATAATTTGGTTATGTCAAATCCAAAACAAGATTTAATCATTTTGTAGCAAATCATGTATCCAATTGTTCCAAATGTTTTTTTGATGCAAAACCTTCAAAAGTAATTCAAAACTAGATGAACAAGCAACCATTTAGTAAAAATAAGAGTTAAACAAATTACCTTGCAATTTTCTAAAATTCTATGCACTAAGAACAAGAATTCTTCATCTCGAGCATTTTTGGTGGCCTTAAGACATTTGGAATTAAAAAGTTCTAGCACATTCAACTTTTGCAATTGCCTCCAATGGTCTCCATAAGGTGCCCATTTGACACATCGCCCATCATAGCTAAGGAAATGTGAAACAATGGAGTTTGGATGATGCAAAAACTAAATAATGTGTCTTGAAAACCTCTTGTGCCAATTTAGTTGATGAAATGGCCAAAGTGCAAATTGATCCCAAGTTGAGTTCCATGATGTCCCCATATGTCTTTGACAATTTATATATAATAGGTATGGGAACTTGCTTAAGGGAGGAAGATTTCCAATTATTGGCCAAGTTAGGAATGGCCTTGGTGCTTTTTTTGACTATGTGTGATATGAGTGACATATGACAAGGCAATGGAAATAAGCAAATAAAATTGATGCAACTACAATCAACACTAACTGACTTGATGTGATGACTTGACCCCACTCCCCAACAATGTTGCCCATGGTGTGTTTTTGTTCTCACAATTGAGTTTTGATGAATTATTAGATCAATGATCTCTCTTGTTTGATTGTATATATGTAAGATATCTAGAAGCCTACAAAGTTCGGCTCTAATATGAGAATGTGGCTTGAACATTTTTCACACAAAGACATGAACCTTGAAAAATGAACTAGGTCGACATGAAAGACAAAACACAATCGCATTGGATCGTGGATTCCCATTGAAAGACTTCACATATAGATTTCACTATTAAATTATTCATTTAATCAATAAAAAAAAGGTGAATTGGTCTATAAAATAAATTGAATATTTGATTTAATGCACTTCACTCCAAGGAAACCTCCATACGTTCATCTACAATCTTTTAAAATCAATCAAACAATTTGGGCAAGTCTCAAATATATCATGAGTGTTGTGATAAGTGATTCATGCTTCTCATATTCTTGTACTTTTCTATCACATATTACATGCATATAGGATGAATTAATGTTGTGTGATTATTTGATTTAAAAAATAATTGCCGGTTTTAACTTTTAAATATTTCAGCTTCAAAGAATTGTTGGTTTTGGTTCTTTGAAAAAAAAATGAAAACCAAAAAACCATTATTCTTAGTTATTTCAAAAGTCTTACAGAACCTACAATTTTGATGAAGGAAGCAATGAAGAAGCTTAAATAATATTTGATTTGACAACCAAAATAAAAATTCATATGCACTCTTCTCAATGACGGGCAAATTTAATTAAATTTTTTTTCTTCAAATAGACATATCCAAAAAGTATTACATGTCAAATCCCAACTTGTGAAGCATAGTGAATTAATTAATTAGATAACAAAAAATTAACATTTGAATTTCATACAACCCTTGGAAAGTTGCAAAGTCCAAATTTTCATGATGTAAACTCTATTTCTAAAGACCTAGATTAAGAGTCACATAACTTTCAAATCTCAAGTTTGTGGTATGGGATGGTTAATTTTGACATGCAAGTGCTGAAATTGTTTGGACATTAAAAATGAATTAAAAAAAGGTTTGGCATATGGGGTTCATAAATAGTTTGATTCTAATTTTTTTAAATATGTCTTTTGTCTATTACTTTTTCATCATTATAGTTGTTCTCCATAAGATATCTTAATATTATCATTCAAGAGAGAAGCTATAACTCTAAATTTGTATTAAATATTGTCTCCACTACTTATAAGTTACAAAGATTCTTTTCTCCTCGTATGAAATGCAAGCACAACTCACATTACGCACATGGATCAATTTCCACATTTTCATTGCTCCAATCTCACAATTTGAAAATATTCATCAATATGAATTTTTAATTTTAATATGACTCATCACAATTCTCATGAATTTTCTAAGAATTCTCCATTTTTGATTTTTAAATTATTTTTTGCCAAATTTGACAAGAAGGGTATTCCCAAGAGTGCATATGTAGTAGAATTTAAAATCTCATATATGGATTTTTATCAAATGAAGTTGAATCATTTAAATTCCTAGAGCAGCATTCAATTATATGTTGATTGGGTTAATTTAAAATATGGGAATTCATGCAAGCACCACTTCATTGCCCTGTTAGCATGAATGAATCGTTGAAATGTTCTAAAACAATGTTCAAATACAAGTTGATTGGGTTGTTTTTAAAGATGGGAATTCATGTAGGCATCACATTATCGCCCTATTAGCACCACGTTATCGTCTTGTTAGGTTGAGTATCATAAATGTGAGGTCACATTGGGTACTTGCAAGAAATATCCCCCAAAATTGGGAAAATTTTGAGATGTAGAGCAAACTCCACACCCATACACCTCAAATTTGTGCACCCCAAATAACCAATGCCATTCATTCATAAGATGCATAGGGACCCTTTTTTAAGCACCTTTAGTCCTTGCAAAAGACTAGTCACTTTTTTTGTTTTGTTTTTGGTAGGCAAAGAATTTGATTGATGGTCATAGTTAAAACTTTTTGACATTCATAGTTCATACTTTTGTTACATGTAGTTGAAAAAAGGAGCTGATTTATAGATCCTTGCCAAGCATTTAAGTTCCCCATGCAAGGGGGAATAGTAGCATCTATTATAAGGCAAAAAAAATTGCAAAAGCAAAAGAAATTACCGTGGATGAGCCACATGCAAGGAAACTTGCACTTGTGGTTTTGGACAAGCCACATGTAGGGAAACTTGCACTTGTGGTTTTAATTGAGGAGAGTAATCACCTTAATTATCAAAATTTTTCAATGTGTAGAGCTTTGCATCTAAAGCTCATTGATCTAAAGCTCATTGATGCTTTGTGTCCTCCTTGGGCTTAGGTAGTAATCTAACTCTTGTCAACTCTTCAAGGATGGCCATGCCAAGGAGTTAGGAAAGTGGCTTGTTTAAGTGTAGGTAGACAAATCTTGCCAATGGCTATTCCTATAAACTAGGGGACATTACTTTCAAATATAATTTGACCATTTTTTTATAAAGAAATGGGTACAAATTTAGATTACTACTAGTGCACTTTCATGTATTGGGTGAATAAGCACCAACCCATGTTGGTACCATGGTAAAATATCCCAAAATCCATTTAAATTATTTCTAAATATTAGGGTACAAATGTCTCATGCTTAGGATAGACTAAATCAGGGGTCTGTGAGTTCAAACCTAAGTTAGGGCTTAGCCTCTAATATGGCCCACTAAGAGGCCTTAGTAAAGAAGGTGAAGGTACACCAAAGTGCATGCTGATTCATCAATCACCTACATTGCATATGGGATAAAACGGAGGTGCTATGGGAACTCTTTGTGAAGGGAGGGAGTTAAGCATGTAGGCTTCACACAAACCATGGTTGGATGTTAGTGGATTTCATTCATCATCATCCATGGTGGTGGATGGTGGTGATTTTCTATCATGAATGTAAATTCATCAATATTGTGAGATTCTGATCATTTGGTTAGTTTCATCCTTGTTGTCAACTTCATTGATATTGCAAGTTTCATTCCTTACATATTTTCATCCATGCACAATTTTCATTCAAGTGGTGCAATTCATTTGTTTCAGAATTTCTGTTCATGTTATCAAACTATGTTCACATTACATGACAATTTCATCTGTGAACATAAATTCCTTTCAAGCACAATACAACTCTCATTTATCTTCATTATTTACACATATCCTCATTAACAAGCTTGGCCTTTGTGTTTACACTTAATGGTAAGTTCATGGGCAATGGTGAAACAATATTCGAGTTTCACATAGTTTAATTCTTGGGCCATTTTGCCACTTAAAAGTAAAGTATGGCCCAAGCATATGTGGGAGGATGGAATAGAAGGCAACAATTCTTGAAAGGCCAATTTGTAGGTAAGGATGTAGGTCTATAGAGGGAAGGACATAGCTAATAGGTTCACAAAGATAGATAGATATACATGGATGAAATTGTTTTCAATATCATTGACATTGTGATTTATTTTCATGAAATTCATTTTCATCCATGTTATAGATTTCATGAACTATTTCATTCAAATGGCACATAAAGAAAAGTTCACAAAATTCCATGTGATTTAATCACCATACGGGGGGAATTGCATTTGTGTGGTCATTTTTGTCTAAGAAGAAATTTTCATCCATCACCAAGTTTTAATTCACATGGCCAATGACAGTTGTGCTAAATTTCATCCCTAAGCATAATTATGTTCATGGAGAACTCAACTTGTTAGTATTGGAAATTCCATCCAATTATTTTTGTTTCATTTGGTCAAAAAATAAAATAAAAATTGGATGAAATTTTCAATACAAACATCCAATTGTTTTGGTTTCATTTGGTCATAAAACACACAAAAATTGGATGGTATTTTCAATACAAACATCCAATTGTTTTGATTTCATTTGGTCATAAAACACAAAAAAATTGGATGGTATTTTCAATACAAACATCCATTTGTTTTTGTTTCATTTGGTAATAAAACACAAAAAGATTGGATGGAATTTTCAATGCAAAACATCCAATTTTTTGAATCATATTGTTTCAAAAAATACAATTATATCAATTATGTTGTTGGGATGTCCATGATTTTCACAAGTGCAAAATGGCAAAGAGATTTATTGCAAAGCCAAATGATGTGTGGAATGCCAATTCAATGTTCCAAAACAATTCTATATTACTATCCAAATGAAAAGTCATTCTATCCTACCAACATTGGCCAAGAGCTCCTTAGTGGCTACCAACCCAAGTGGCTCCTCTTGTTGTTGCACATGGACATACTCTCATTGGCAATAGAACTAGAAAATTTGGTGTTCTTGGTTGAAATGAACCCTAAACCCTAACCTAAACCCTAACCCTGGTTATGGTTTAGGGTTTGCAAAATGAGCATCATTTCAGGCTATCTAAAAACCCAAAAGCCTCTAGTATACCCTCCTTCACTTAGCCTAGGAGGCTCTCAATGTTGGAACTTCACCTTGAAGCTTTGTTCAACATAAATGCATTAATGGTTTAGGAGGACATGTCACTACTTATGTTGGGCTACGTGTAGATATTATACTCTTTATGTAGTTGGTCAATTAGGTCAAACCCTAAACCCTAAACCCTAAATCCTAAACCACCACCACTATGAACCAACTAACAACTGATATTGTTAGCATTGCCAATACTCTTCTTTACCAGTATGACCAAAGTTATCTTGTTCTCTGAGAGCTAAGATGTACAGAGCTTGCATACCCAACGTCATAAAAAATTCACAAGCATCAAATCCAGAGAAGCACATAGTACCAGACAAAACAACAATCCACATGTGCCCAAGAAAACTTGTCTGCCATTCAGATCAGTATTCCACAAGCTCAAAGACAAAAACTTACTATGGTTTTATTGAAGTGGGTAACCACAATGTAGGTATGCATATATCCTGTCACCATCTCCTTCATCATCGCTGCATCCCTCTATTTGCAGTGAAGTTGTGATGCTTGCAGCTCTACCATCAATCATGCTTCCACTGTTTTGAACAGTTGGTGTGTACACAGACTGCTTTGTAGAACCATCAGATTTCATATGCTCAGTGGATAAACCTTGCATGCTTGACTACAAGAATGCACATAAATGAAAACAATAAAGTGCCTTCTTCCTTAGGCAAATTTATATCCTTGCATACCAAGGCCTGACAGATGTAACTGCTAGAAAAAATTGTTTGGGAGTCAAAACTACTTTGATTTGCTAACTTTTGGTGTACCGTTGGCCAGTGGAGTTTTGGAGCTTCCTGAGTTTATTTCAGTCCAGGCCTCAATCCATGTCACCATCGCATCTGCTAGCTTTGTGAAATATGGGTCAACACCTGTTAGTTTCTCCTTCACCTGTTTCATACAATTGAAAAGAGTGAACATGTCAAAATTGCAGTTGAGCAATTGGGTTTCATTGAACAGAAGACCAGCAATTTACTCCATTAGACAAGTCCAAGCAATCCAAGGAATCTCAGAGAAGGCTGAAAATGTGCAATTGGAACTTGAATGTACACTTGGGAAGTTGAATGTTGGGAAACATAAAAGAGTGTCTACTTGGTTGAATAATATCATCATACATAGATCCTCATTTTCAATTTTTTTTTTCCTGTAAGCTGGAAGGTAGGCAAACATCTGGGAGTCAAAATAACTGACAGCATCAAACAGCAGGAACAAGCATCCAAAGACCCTGACCTGCTTGGAGAGTTCAATGTAGCATTGCTCCACAGTGACAGCCTCTTTTGGGAGCTGCGCCTGCTGGAAGAAAGGGATGATCTCCTCCTGCCAGAAGATGCCCTTGTATTCTTTCTTCAGGTTGACAAATGGGTTGCTTGCCTTGCTGTGATGAATGTAGGGCAGTCCTGTCTTCACTCCCAAACCCAAGTGATCACAAATAACCTGCCAAAGGTTCACAACCTTTGTCAGTCACAATTTTGATCCAGCAGAACAAACCTCACTCTCAACTGATAGGTTGATATGTCAAGTCCAGTGTCAGGCAGTTACCCAGTTTGGCTCATTAGAACCACCAGTTCCAGTTCAACTAGGTCTGGCTTCCAGAACTGGAACCAAAATTGGAACCTGAATTAATCTTTTTCAAGAACTGCACCAGAACCAGACCCAGAATTCCATTTTTTGTGGAACTAGAACTGGAACCAGAGGTTCTTCATAAAAGTCAAGAACTGCCCAACACTGTTCAAGACCCACTGTGAAGTCAAGATATAAAAATAAGGGCATTCATGCAACCATACCTATCTCCACACCCATAATACCTTCACAGATTCAATGTTCTTCACCACATCATACTTCACTTATAGGGTTTGATCTAATGTTGTAGACATGATGTGTTGAACCAAATACTGGGTTTCTTGTAACTTACACTTTGTGATTAAGAAAGAAAACTGAGCAAGCATTGAGCAAATATTGCTGAATGAAAGCTGTGAAGCAGAAGTGTGAAGCAAATGGAGGGAGATTGTTACCTTGCAGCACCAACCTGCCCACATGTCATCATATCGTCCAATGGGCTGCCCATCACCCATGAGACCAAAATACATGGCAGGCCCAATCAGGGTTCTATCGAATGCCAGATTCATCCCACACATTGGGAACAAAGTCCCTTTGGGGATTGTCATCACCATATCAACAAACCTGTGAAGATCACAACGATAGTAGCCATCAGTTAATCAATGGATAAGCATGGCCTGCCTTAATCAGAAAGGACAATACAATGTTTTCTTGATGAACATGCAATTGTTTCAAGAAGCTCAAGTACTGGTGCAATAAACAGATTTAGAGCAAACTTTCAATTCAACTACTCTGCAGAGAAAATTGTGAGGTGTTCGCTCCAGAGAAGACAAAACAGGGATAGCCAAGGTCTACAATGGGGTATTTTGAACAACCACAGAGTCTCCAATCTCTGGTGATAAAAAAAACACCCTACTGCCCTCAACAATGTTCATATACAAATGGGTGCAGGTCTAACAACTCAAAAATAGAATCCAACCAACCGTGTATTTCTTTCTGCAGGTTTAACAAGCTGTGTGGGTGCATCATAATCGGGTACATTGAGCCAGAGGCCATGAGAGATGGCAGTCGGGACACCCTCTCGCAGACTGAATGGATACCCACGGACAAAATCTGCACCCTTCCGATAAGGATCATACAGTGTGTTGAAAAAGAAGGGAGTTGATGGCGAAAGAATGTTTGTGATATGTTGCTCCAAGGCATTGATCTCATTGCCTTGTGGATCCTTTGCAACCTGTCATGAGATCAATTCAAGATCAAGAAATGGTTAAAACTGTACACCACACATTGGTGATCTTAGGGAGCTGATAGGTAGATGTGCCATGAAAACATATGACAGGAGGGAGATCTCTTCCATTGAAACCTAACAAGAATGCCAAAGAATGACATAGTTGATGTGCATTACTGAATGACACAAAACCCACATTGTGGTTTGTGACTTTATGGATTCCAAGTTGAAGATCTGGAATTCTTACCCAGCAGTCATCATCGATGGTGAACACATATTTCTTCTTTGACACCATGAAACCAAAGCATCTGCAAGCACTGTCCTTGAAGGAAATGCAAGAAGCCTTGGGTCCCAGGATCCGGTTGATGTCATTGCGGTTGTAGAGCTCATAGTCATAACCCTCAGGCACCTTAATAACCTTTGAGGGATCACCATCCTGCACAATGATGAGGTGGTATGGGCTCAAATAGGGCCTCCATTGCTCAAGGAAGTCGAGGTTCCTGATGGTGGGAATCACTATGTCTAGCTCATCCTTCAACAACGGGGGCAGGGGTGTTGCTGGAACTGCCATGATCACTGTCCTTCCACTCTCTTACCACTCCAAAATTTGAGCTTGGTGCAGTTCACTCCAAGATCTGAACACAAAAAGCCAGCAGTCAAGAAGATAAAAATACAATCCTCTGATGGGTGAATGTATAGCAATCAATTGCAATCTGAGGTCATTGGTCTGAGACACAGTTGAAACAAGTTCACATGGATCTGAGAAACATCTGCACTCATAAGATTGGACAGAGAACATTATCTATGACTTTTTTGTGATCACTCAACACCTCATAAGGGGGAAAAAAAAACCTTGGCTACCAGATCCAGACTGAGGCTTAGATCTGGTCCTACAGAAGATTGAGTACACATGAATACATGAAGGAGATGTTGTTCTGGACAGCTCAAATCAGAACAGAAAACCTTTTGACTTTGAATGCAATGTACAACCAGATGATTCAAGACTGCTACAACAAGAAATGCTGATGACCCAATGCAGGTTGTTGGAAAACAGAAGGGACTCAACAATGGGCGTGGCGATCAAGACATTGGTATCGGCTACATCCATTCTGCAGAAACCTATGTCAAACTTGCTTTAAAAAAGCCAAGAGCAGGATGACGATCCAACCAAAATGCAACAAGGGAGCTGAAAAACAGACAGAAGGCTGAAAGTAGAAGAAAGAACTGGTTCAACGAAACTCGAAAAGGGAAATGACAACAAAACAAGACCAAGATCCAACTGAAGTCGTTCAAGGGAGCTGGAAAACCACAAAAAAGAAAAAGAAAAAGAAAAACACTGCCTGAAGGAGCAAAAGTAGAGAAAAACTCAAAGAAACCACAGCTCCACATTCAGAAAGAAAAGACAAGGAAGACACGAGACCCTAGGAAGCAAAACTGAATGGGTACCCATAAGTCCAAAACCCTCCAGGCACCCAAGATCCAATGCAAAGTGCAAGTAGGAAACTCCAAAACCCAGAACCCAAAACAAAGAGGAACCTCCAAAACCCAGAAACCAAAACAAAAGGGTGTGAGTGATGAGAAAATTCTGGGAGCTGAGAAGAAAACAAGAAACTACAACTAGTGATGGACATAGAACACAATCCACCCACAATCCACCCCCAAATTTTAAGAAAAAAAGGAGATAAAAAGGAGAAAGAAGAAGAAGAAGAAGAAGAAGAAGAAGAAGAAGAGCAGCAAAACACAATGCACAATAACACACAACAACAACAACAGCAACAACAAAACCAAAACCCAAGAGACACAAAACCCAAGATCTAACAATCCAAGCTATTGAAGAAGGTACTTACACAAGGGAAACCAA
>Ga0116227_10010164_pt1 | contig 16598 bp, 9 predicted proteins | sample S1TSphgellanicum_FD_89693 | JGI IMG/M metagenome (GOLD analysis project Ga0116227, IMG submission 89693) | Host-associated microbial communities from peat moss isolated from Minnesota, USA - S1T2_Fb - Sphagnum magellanicum MG | ecosystem: Host-associated > Plants > Peat moss > Unclassified...
CCCACCCCACCGTAATATAAATTCATAACTTGTCTTCTGCAACCATGTTCGACTTTCTGGATTCGGCTGAGCGAACTGACCAACAACAACAGTGAACTTGAGCCAACCCAAGTTTATTATCGTTTGTTCTTCTGCCATGAAATTATGTTATCGAAATCGCTCGAACAATAAAATCGTTCGAACAATGAATGAATGAATGAATGTTGCACGAATTGTTTCTTCGGCAAAACAAACCCATACAAAACCCCTTTAAAATTTAAAAAAAAATTAAAATCCGTCGATTTTCAAATTTTGGGTTGGTGACGGTGGGGTTCGGCCACAACAAATCAGAGTTCAGAAAATGCATCCTCTCATTGAACAAGCAAAGATCAATCATGAACGACCTACTACTACGTCCGGACGTACCAACCGAAGGTGGTGGTAGTTAATTTTGGTAGTAATTTTCCATAGTTGACCTCAAGAGATTTTTTTTTTTTTTTAAATTTTTTTTGTCCGGATTAGTTAGGTACCTGACAAGTTTAGTTCGACACAACCACCCAACCCATTTTCAACAAAAATTTGGGTCCACTTTTTTTCTTTTAAAAAATATTTATTTTCACTTCAGTGGCATGGCTGGGGGTGTGTTCCGTAACTAATAATTAATTTCTTGTGTTATGGGCCGAGTAGTCACCGACCCATGACAACTTAGAAAGGAGGGAGACGGACATAAAAAAAGAAAAAAAAAGAAAAGAAAAAAAGTCTTCCCACTTATCATGCCTTTTTATTGCAATTTTTTTTATTGAATTTATGGTACGTAGGTTTTTAGGATTTTCCATTAATTAAATTTGAATTTTTTTGATGTTGATTCCTGAATATTCAAATACATTCTTTGATTTTTCCTTTCACAAAATTTGGCTCTTTTGAAGAATTTTTTTTTTTTTTTTGGAAAATTTCAACATTTCTACAAATAATTTAATTAGTGTAAAAGTTGTCAAGCTATTATGCTATTATCTCTTGCTCTCTTTCATATGTTTGAATAATTAATTAAAATTGAAAATTTTTTCATGTTAATTCCCGAATATTCAAATACATTCTTTGATTTTTCCTCCGCAAATTTTTTGCTCTTTTAAGCCAAAAAAAAAAAAAAGTATGTTTAGAAAGGTGGAATTTTTTGAAATTTCCAAAGAAATTGAAAAAACCCAAGGTTCTATATCGAAACCAATTTTTTGATTTTTCACCCTCGTCATGTAAAGTGGGTATATTAGTTGGGCTAATATACCTCTGCAGCTTTGACATTATATTATATTATATTATATTATATTATATTCAGAAACTGTTGAAATTTTCAAAAAAAAATTTCTCTTTAGAAATTAAAATAAAATTGTGAAGAAAAAATAATTGGAATTTTCAAGAAAATTACTATTTATTGAAACCAAAATTTCAAAACTAATTAATTATTTTGACAGACATTGTGTAGAAGCTGCCAAGCTACTTAGGTAAATACATAAATAAATAAATAATAAATAAATAAAATAAAATAAAATAGGAGTCAGAGTAATCCCCCTCATCAAGTCCACAATTATTGGTGCATTTGTTAATAAGAGAGGCACTTATGAGTGGCCAGAGTGAACCAGTAACCCCCCCCACCATCCGAAGATGGATGATGTGATGGAATGGTATGTTATTGTCCTGTTAGCTAAACACAGTGCTTAGCTATGTATCATCCATCCACATCTATCTACCTACCTACCTACCTACCTACCTAGTAGTCACCAATTGTCTGTACCTACTTATATATATATATGGGAACCTTCTACATCCCTACCTACTTAACCATGGTGATGCTTATGGTCTGATTGTAACCAATGTTGTGAGGGTATCCGGTTTATAGTGTTAAAACCACGAGGTTTAGGATCAGGTTTTTGTGATGATCTTCACTCAAGCTCACTTCGTTTTAGGTTGTTGGAACTTACACAAGAATTGAACATTGGAACTCGTCTTTTGCTAGATCTAGACTTGAAACCAAAATCATGGAAAAACACACTTATAAATAGGGTCAAATTTTTTAAGTAGACAAATTGATTTTTTTGGGGGAAAACTTGACAAATAAGCTCAACTTTAGAGTTAAATTTTTTTTTTTTATTAGTTGTTGAACTCCATATTTATATAGACCTTGATTTCATTTGGTATAAAATTTTCTTTTTATGCAGTATCTAGTTTAGGGGCATGTGTAATGCCTACATGGAAATGGAATGAATTTTGAATTGGGCACAAAGGTTCTTGAATTTGAAAAAAATGTGTCAAAATTGAAATTATAAGGTTTTTAAATGAGAAGAACCAAACTCAAACCCACACCCAAAGAACTTTCAATTTGAAAAAAAAAAATCAAAACTAGGATTGGAGGTTCTTTTTAAAAAAAAAGAACTGCACAATAATGGTTGTAACCAAAAGGAAAGATGCATTGAATTTTTCAACAAAACTCCCAATTTTTTGACACACTTTAAACGTTGTAGTGAACTATAATTGCATTGTTAGAGAGACAATCGAAAGGAGGCTTAGAAATTGGCACACATGATTGCAAGGCAACACAAGTTTATTGAAAACAAAACACAACACAATCTACTTTCATCTAAGTCCCATCAAGACCCATCAATGTTTGGTACTTCATACATGTGCATGCTCTAGGTTAAATTATACTTTATCTAGCTTTATGTAGTTATGCTCTAACACAATTCAAAATCTAACACAAGTATCATAAATTATCTTGGGAAAGGCATTAAATTAGACCTTCAAATGTTTCCACATCTTCCTCCTTACTCCCTTCCCAATTCCTAGACCTAAAATGTCGTTCATGTATTAGGCACAAAACTTAAATTGAACTGCATTTGATAACAATAATGTTAGATGCCACCAATTCTCTAAATCCCAAATTTGGATGGCATAATCCCAATGCCATCCAAATGGATGACTTTAAAATGTTTCCCAATTAATACCCATGAAATTGTCATTTCAATCCTTCCCTTAAAATGTAATGGAATCCACTAAACATCTTCCCATTCTTGTAGTATCTCACAACATCATGGTCTTTTAGATGCACCCAACTCCCATGATTTTCACACCAACCTTATTCCTCACAAGACTGAAAAAACCTTATTTTGTCATCCTTTCTTGTTTTACCCATGGGTTTTTATTTATATGTAAGTATGATGATTTTGAAAAGGTTATGTGTAACAAAACAACTATTTTTAGTCATCAAAACCTACCATCATCTAACAAAAACATTGGACACATTTGCTCCACAAAACTTGGTAATTCATCTATGACGAATGTACCACCAAAACCAACTTGCACTCCACACCATTCCAATGCCATCCATGGATAAACATTATCCTCTTGAAATCACCATCTTCCAATAACCAACAAGAACAAAGCTTCATCATCCACTAACAAGTTATGTTAATTAAGCCATATTTTTTTCCTCTCCATAACATTTCTTTGTCACATTCACCTAAAATCCCAAGAATCACACACAAAAAAGAAAAAAAATTGATGTTTTTGCATCCTTGCGAACAAAGGAATAGTCCCAAAATAATGTCAATGTTTTCATCTTGACATTGGCTTGAATATTGAAATTTATTTAAACCTACTTTAAACATGCAATTCTTAAATATAGTTGGTAAAAAGTCCAAGAACATGTTCATATTAATCATTGAACTAAATAACTTTTTTACTTCTTAGCCATCAACACTTTGTGATGGCTCCTTTTCATTTATTGATTTGGTGATTTAACTATCCATTATCATGCTTCCACCCAGAAAAATAATACTAACTTTACAAGTAACAAGTTTTAGAACTTGTAAGGGAATGAAGATTATTTGAATCTTGTTAATAATGTGTCTTATAATAGATGTTTGTGCATGAAGAAGATTGGTGTTGATTTCAAGTCCATTATCAAAACCACCATGATGGATGTATATTTAAATGTTTCTTTTGTAGTTGTAGTAGTTTGGATGTGACAACTTAAAAAAATATTGATGTGGACGTTGTCAACATTGTTAGTGAAATATCATGAATGAATTGGCCTAAAGATTGGTTGATATCAAATGCAACTTGATTGAACCACAATCGAAGATTTAATTGAATTTCCAAGCTATGGATTAAAGAATTCAATAGTTGTCATTGGTACCTTTCTTGTTATGATAGTCACAAATGTGATTAGATACACCAAAAATGGAACTCCATTTAGACCTTAACATGCTACGAGATTGTTTTGGTGGTGTTCCACACATCTTATGTTCATCACAATGGTAGAAATGTTTTTCCATTTATTCACAATGATATCAAATTTATCACTTTCATCAATAGGGTCCAAACTCGCCACATACTCCTCTTGCTTTACAATATTCAATATTACATTTTCATGTGCTCCCAATTGGGTTGGCAAGGGATTCTAATTTAAATAACATTGAAACTTGATCTATAGTATGAGACTTCATTTTCTTTACATTGTTTCTTGGTTCTTATGATGACATTAAAGTCATTAAAGATATTGATGGGGCTAACATAGGCATTCATACCAATGTATGTGAATTCTATAAGTTGGGAACGTCAACACATTATTGGGTCTTTTCACATTTGGAGATGCAATGGAATTGAACGAAAACCATCAATAAAATAGAACCATTGACTTGGAATTTTTTTCTTGAGATGTGTTGTTAGTTTTTTCATTAATGCCCAATTTTTTATCTTCCTCTTCCAACCCCATGCGCTCCATCAATGATGACATTCCACAAAAAATGAATTGTAAAAAATAAAATAAAAAAATGAAATGAGCTCATTGAATGAGAGAAAGAATGCCAAAAGAAGGGAATAATGAAAGTGATAAGTGCGAGGTGTAAGATACATGACACTAATACATTGGCTTGATTTTTTCAAGATTATAATTAACATTGAATTAACAACTACCTTTCTTATTTGTGGCACCTTTGTTAACATTGACCTTGCCAATCATTTATGATTAACCTAACAACAATATAGCCCACTAGCACAAGCACAAACACCACCTCAATTATCTCCACCAAATGTTGATGTAGCTTTTTAAACATCATATGCAATTCTTTTATAAGATTGACAATGATATTTGCCACTTCGCATAAATATTCAAAAGCAACCCATAATAAGGTTGAAAGTATTTTAGATCAAATATGTAACAATTAATTATAGGAAAAAGAAAAGAAACAATTTCAAACAAGAAAAATGAAAAAAATGATTGAAAATTTCAAAATCTTTGATTGGCATCTATAATTGTAGATGAGGTCACATTTAATGTTTTTTTATTTTTTTCAATTTTTTTTTTTTTTTTTGGGGCTTGCTTTGCACACTAGAGAATTTACAAGCATGGGTTTTTAGATATTTGAACCTATTAATGGAACATGAACTTCATTTTCGATTTCAAAATTAAAAACAAGAGTTTAACATGGTGGATAACATTATTCTTGAATCTCAAGAATAATTTCATCATCACTCACCTTCACAATTTGAAGTTAAAAATGGGTGAAATGCACCATTGATCTTGGTGCTGCTTCTAAACATGTAATCAAACCTCTTGTAGCATGATCAATTTGAAGCATTTGTGTCAATTACCTGAATTTTTTTTTCCTTTTCAGCTTCATAGTTGTCTTTCATCTTGTTCTAGTTGTCATGCATTAGCTTTGAACTTTGTTGGGCATCCAAAAAATTTGCATTTTCATTGTTCCTTGAATTCCTTCCAATTTGCTTCCTTACAAGCTTTACAATTATGTTCCCAATATTTTTCTTCACGAATGTTTATAAGAATTGAGATTAGACATTGGTCCATAGCCTCTTACATGTTTTCAAAGAACTGTAAAAATAACTACATTTGTGTAACCCTTAAAACTCGTATAACAAACATTACATTTTGTTGACATCCTATAACAACCATTGTAACAATTGAATTTGGTTTGGAGGAGAAAAAAAAATTTCCTTCACATCCATGAACAAGCTCAAAAGACATTCAAATGAGAATGTTGGTGAACCCTTTATTTGTGGCAATGGAAAATAACCCTAAATTAGATTGAGGTGGACATGCAAGGAACATGTGCAAAGAAAAAAAAAAAGCATTTATGTTGGACTTATACAATTGCAATGTTGGTCAAGTGTGAACAATGCAAAAGATTTTTATTTGGGAAAATCTTGGGTTTTTTCTTAAAGTGTGTGATGAAAGCTTGGAATTTTATGGTGGAAAACCTTGGAGTTTGACATAGGTGAAATGAACCATTCGGTAGAGTGTACTTGTGATCCACTTCCACTTGATTGTCATGTTGACATTGCACAAAGTGCTTAACAATAGATGAATTCCCCGACAAATCATTGTGGTTTGCCATCATCTACCCACACTAGTGTTTTATGAATATGTGTTACATTTCATGAAGATTATATGTCGTATGAGCTTGTGCTAGTTGTAAAATGCAGATAAGACGATCAATTCAATTCACTAGCATGAATAAGCCAAGGATTAAATGGGAGAAAAAGTCATGTTGCTAGGATTAGGATTCCTTTCCAACGGCAAATGTCATTTTGTTTGCAATAACGAATCATGAATAATTGACATGTTGGTAATTAATATGATGCCCCCCCAAATATCCACTAGGTCTTAAGAAATAAAATAAGTTCCTTAGGGTGAAATTTTTTTGTGTACAACAAAGGTAGCCCTAGACAACCTTTCATGTTTTGAGGTGTCTAGCTCCTAAGCAAGGGCACTTCAAAACGTGTTTTACTTTAGAGAAGGGGTAGCCCTAGAGGCCTTTCATGTTTTGAGGTGTTATGGGAAGCATGTAAGCACCTCCATACATGGAAGGGCCTCGAGGGCTGGCCTATGAACCCTAAAAACCTACTTGTTGCTAATGCAATGGTTGAAAAGTAGGGATACAAACTAGGGTAAGAATTAAAATAATCCATGTCATGGGACACTAAGAAGTCTAGGTTTCATTTTGTCCTAGGCCTTGAATGGTCCATGGTCATTTTGTCATGGTGGTGTGGGCCTTAGGCCACCATGTCGTAGACCTTGGGTCACCTTGTCTTGGCCCCTAGGTAGCCTAAGGTCAAATTGCTCGAAATTGGAGTTTTTAAAAATGCTGCTCATGAATGAATAAAAATTCATTCCTTCCTTCCTTACCCACCCATTTTTTTGTAATTTTTTTACTTTCGGGGTTTGGGGATGGGGGGTTTTGATTGCTTGCCAACCTCTTTAGTGTACCTACTTGCTTTCCTATATATGCTACCTACCCACCTACCTACGTGCCTACTTAAGCTGCTTCTCAATTTATTTAAGTTATCAACCTACCTATCCACAAAAGAGGCCTATTTACATACCTATTCACCTACCTAGTGTACCTACCTTGAACAAAGGTAGGCATGAAGGTAAAAGATGTGTGGATAAGAGAATAGGTATGGAAGTAGACAACTTATGTGGGCAAGTAGGTAGGTTGGTAACTTAAGTAGGTACAAAATTAGCTTAGGTAAGCAAGTATGTAGGTGGGTAGGTAGCTTATGTAGGTAAATAAGTTGGCACACTAGGTAGGTTAGTAGGTAATCAAGACAACCCAACCTAAGTTCCCCCCAACCCCAAAGGAAAAAAACAAAAGAAAATATGTTTGGGTAGGGGAGGAATGAATCTTATGCTTTCATGGGCAACATTTGAAAAAAATCAATTTTGGGCAATCTGACCTTAAGCTACTTGGGGGCAAGGACAATGTGGCCCAAGGTCTAGGACATCGAGGCCTAAGGCTCAAACCACCATGACAAAATGACCATGGGCCATTTTAGGGCCTAGGACAAAATGGACCCTAGACTTCCTGGGGTTCCATCACATGAAATATTCTACTATATCTGCCTACTGGTTCTCATACAAATGATTCAATCCATTCACATTTCTGCATTAATTTTCTTCCCAAATGTGAAGAAACCAAGCTCAAAAGAGCAGCACCTTGAAAGACAATACTTTACTCACACAATGTACATGATTTTCCCTTGTATGTTGTGCTATCAATCCACACAATAGGGTTATATCTGTGCCCCCACCAAGCTTGTTTTTTTAATTTTGAGCAATCAGTATTCTCAGTATAATTCAACCAAATGCAATAAATTTTCTCTTCAAATTCAATTGAATGTGATTTTTCTCTTGAAATTCAACCAAATCCAACATATTCACTTGAAATTCGACCAAATGCGATTTTCTCTTGGAATTCAACCAAATCCAACATTCACTTGAAATTCGACCAAATGCGATTTTCTCTTGGAATTCAACCAAATCCAACATTCACTTGAAATTCGACCAAATGCGATTTTCTCTTGGAATTCAACCAAATCCAACGTTCACTTGAAATTCAACCAAATGCGATTTTCTCTTGGAATTCAACCAAATCCAACATTCACTTGAAATTCGACCAAATGTGATTTTCTCTTGGAATTCAGCCAAATCCAACATTCACTTGAAATTCGACCAAATGTGATTTTCTCTTGGAATTCAATCAAATCCAAAATTTCTGTTGGAATTCAACCAAATTGCAGTTTTGTCAATTGAAATTCAACCAAAAGCAAATTTTTCTCTTGGAATTTGACTGAATGGTATTACAGTTGAAGTGATGGAATTCATGTGGAATCAATTTTTGTATCCCACTAATCTCTTAGGGAGTGCTGTTGTAAAACACTAAAAAATGCTACCTCCCTACTAATTACTAAAATTACAGAATGAACCCCACTCACTCACATGCATTATGATGATCATGAACTCACATGATCCCAGTTGCTGGAATTTTGTTTTCTTTCATGTCCAAATGCAGATCCAGAAAAGCAAAATTTGAATTTGACAACCCAGCATCTAGAATGTCCTTAAGTCTACATTTTCCAAGTGTTTATGGGTAGGGTTTTCGCAAATGGCCTTAGGGTTTAGGGTTTTTGCAGGTGATGTAAGGGTTTAGGGTTTTTGCTAATGACCTAAGGTTTTAGGGTTTAGGGTTTTTCCAAATGACCTAAGGTTTTAGGGTTTAGGGTTTTTGCAAATGACCTAAGGTTTTAAGGTTTAGGGTTTTAAAAATGACCTAAGGTTTTAGGGTTTAAGTTTTTCGCAGATGACCTAAGAGTTAAGGGTTTAGGGTTTTTTTGCAAAAGACATAAGGGTTTAAGGTTTTTGCAAATGACCTAAGGATTTAGGGTTTTGTGATTTCTTCTTACCCATCATCATCCAGAAACTGTGGTTTGCTGCTGCTGCTGCTGCACACCCAATTGCAGATCCAGAGGATCTATGGTGTCCATCCTGGTGCGCTTCACTTTGGAAGTGGCGAGATGGCGGTGCTGAAAGCCGTAGCTTTGCAAGATCTGGTTGTCAGCGAAGTTGAAAGCTCGCTCCATTTGGTGTAAGCAGCGTTCCAGCGAGTAATCTCCATAGCTACCGCAGGGCTTGCAACCCACGAAATGGGTGACAAAAGGCCAGCGGTGATCACCAAAACCCGGATGGTATTTCTCCATCAATTCCTCATATGTTTCCACAAGGATCACCCAGTACCCATGCAGGTAGAAGGATTCTTCCAGATACACTTTGCTACTCCACAGCTGCTTCTGTGTCACAAGTAGATAGATCAGTGCAGATTGATCATCTGCTTCGAATTCTGGTCTTCCTACAAGAGTTTGGCTGAGGATTTTGCCAGCTTCCACTCGGATAGCACCCTTGGGACCCATAGGAGCCCAAGCATCCAACAGATCCAGAGACCACTGACAATTCCTGAACAAGAAGTTGCCGGTGTTCAGACCCACCCAGCTCTTGTTCTGGTACACTTGCTCCTTGTACCCATGAAGCACCAGGTTATAGTCCTTGTAGTTCTCGATCGGGAGCTCGAACACCATGTCCGTAAACATGGCATCTGAGTCCATCCACCAAATCCATTCCACCTCGGGGTGAGCTAGCATCAGCTTCCGCAGCAAAGGTAGCTTGGACCAAAAGCCCGCCATCTCTTGATCCAAATGTGCCATGTTGTAGAAAATCTCAATGTCATGGAGTCGGCAGTAGTCGATCTTGTTCTTGATTGCTTTCAGTAGGTAGTGATCACCCACTGGATTATCACAAGGCTTTGGTTGAGATCCCGTGACGAGAAGAAACCGATCCTTACCGTTTGCAGTCTTGGCCTTGTGCGGGTTCTTCGACAACCAAAGGGCTCGCTGCTGGTTCCAGTCCTTGATCTCTGGTCCTAGGCTATAAGGCACGTTTGGGTCCGGCTCAGGATCGTTCTCTTCGTCTTCTTCTTCTTCCTCCAGCTGCTTCTCCTCCCGATCAGCAGCCAATTCTCGCGGCCGGAGCTTATTGGCATGATCCTCGACTAGATTCTCGTGCAGCTCTTGAAGGTCTTGTGCTGCAGGGCCGCTACTGTAATAGAAGCTGCAGCTTCCGAAAGTTCCTCGCAAAACCAAAATAGTGACACAACTACACAAGATAGTCACCTTGACATTGTTGATAATCTTTTGCAATTGCTTTCGTTTTCTCCATGTCCACAATCGATTCCACCAATTCAAATGAGTACTCACCGCCGGCAACAACCCTTGTAATTTCTTCCCAGCTACCTCTCGAGTCATAACTGCCGATCAGACCTCACAACTCTCTCCACCACCAACTACAGACCTATCAAGGTTTCGTAAATCTACAAAGGAGGGAAAAAATAAAAATCCAAAACCACAGAACCCAAAATGGGAATTCGCGAAATCACCCCCACCCAACAACAAAAAAAACAACCAAACCTTGAATATCCGGAAAGCAGAAAGATAAGGAAAGAGAAGCAGCAGCAGAAGAGAAGAGAGAACAGAGAAGGAGACGAACGAATCTGCTGGATGGCTTCTTCGCAGAATGTCTTAGAATTCAAGCCCCAAAAAAAAAAAAAAAAAAATCTTCTTCTACTACTACTAAAGTAGAAACGTTGGCATCCCGCGACCTTCTTGGCAAAGAGGGATTGATTGGGCCCCGCCTTGTGCCGTGTGAAGATCTAGAGAGGCGAAATTTGTGGCGCATTTTTTCTGCCGCGTGGAGAGGCGGTCGAAGAAGGCGTGGCAAAGACCAGCAGCAACGGGAGTAACAAAGTCTAAGAAGCTGAAATGGTAAGAGCATCTCCACCAATGCTCAGTATGTGGCCCTGCACTAAGAATCTTGGATGAGGTTCATGAATTCAATCCAGTGAATCCACTGAAGTTTGCTGGGACTCTCAAAAAATGCACACCTTTTCTGAGCCTTGGAACACTCTAATTGTATTTATTGACTGCTCCTTGTTTCTGATTGGGTAGATAGTTTGATTGGTCCAAGTGGTTTGCTATTAGTAGTCTCCCACCTACTTGCAAGCAATCTCAGTTTCAGTTTTATGGGTGGGGTTGGAAAATAGTTTTAGTAACTAAAACTTGGATGTGAGAAACATGTTTGAAGTGTCACATACTCAGCGTTTGTGTGGAGTAGCTGTAACCAAAGTAGTTGAGAGTATTTTTTGAATACTGTAAGTTTGTTTCCGAGTATCAGATGAAAAAGACCTGAAGACCAATTTGTCACTGTTGTTTTTTTTTTTTTCAATTTTCTCATGTTGCTTGAAAAGTGGCGATTAGTCACAAGAGGATTTGGCCAAATCTGACTACAAGGCAAATAGAACTTTAGAAATCTTATTACATGTTGGCCAACCTGTAGAACCTATTAGCTAAATATGGCGATTTCAAAAGACAGAAAGCTAGAAATGTGCCCAAATGCTCCAAAAATCTTGGCCATTTCACAACTTTCTTCCTTGAAATATGGCGGGTTTTTTTTTTTTTGGAAAATTTTCCAAAAAGTTCCCTTGACCATGTTGCTTGGGACTTTTTTTTAATAACAAAATGGTGAAAATTCGCCACAAAAAACACTCACTGGCACCTATCAGAAAAAAGCCAGCAAGCTCATCAGCATCGCCTAATTGCTCTGCCCATTATGGCAAGTTCACCAATTCAAACCAAGTGTGGGGCAGGTACCCAGTTAGGTGGGTTTAGAACTGTCGGTTCCAGTTCCAGTTCGTATAACCCAATCAGTACTGGGTCCGAATTTTCAAACTGGAACTGGATTATTTTAAGAACCAGACCTGGTTCCAATTGTAAATATCAGACCCAGTTTGGATTCAGTTTTCGGTAACTTGGACTAGAACCGACATTTAATTGTCGGTTTACCCTTTGGTTAGCCTGTGATTCTAGTCCTATCCTTCAAAAAAAAATTGTTTAAAAAGAAATTAAAAAAAAAATCCTTCATCCAATTCCAGTTCCGATTCTTAAGAAACTGGGCTCCCAGTTCTGGTTTAGTTCCAGTTCTTAAAAATAACCAAGATCCCGGTTGTGAAAACCAGACCTGGTTCCAGCTTGGTTTATTTACTAACTAGAACCAGAACCGGCGACTGTAACCAGGTTTGCACCCAACACTGGTTTGCCAAACCAGTGATGGACAAGTATACCAGTTGGGTAGGGCAGGGCCCTTGCGATGTTGATAGCCAGTGTTTGGCGGTTCTTCAAAATCCAGTGCCGGTTCTTTTCTGGTTCTTTGACCGGTTAGACAATACTATTACTTTTTTTCTCATGATACCCGGCGGGTACTTTCTGGGTGCTTTTCAAATACCCACTGGATATTGTAGGGAAGGAAGTAAAAATAATCTTGCGGGCATTTCGTTTTCCAAAATGTCCCGTGGGTTCTTCTGTGCTCCTTAAGGGTGCATACAGATACACTATGACATTTATCAGAGGTTCTTAAGAGATGAAAAAACGTTGCCACCAGGAATTTTTAGCTTGACATTATTGAGTAAAACAAAGGCTACTTTGTAACCTTGCCTGGATTCTCAAAAAGCACCAAAGAGGCTCAAGTTCAATGGAGTAAAGTTGTGGGTAATGTAGTTGGCAAACCCATTTTGTCTTGTGTGTCATTTGAAGGTGCACCCATTGACCTTTTAGTGGTTGGGAGTTTTCTTTCAACCTCCTAATAAATGAAAAGAAGTTTTTCTTAAAAGAACTATGATGCAAGATGACAAAAGTTTCATGCTATTTCTCGAAGTAGGTCACTCTTCTGTGGTCAAAATCACACTTTTCCGTGCATCCTCACATTCAAGACACAATTTGAAGACTTTGCAGATTGGTGGCGCCACAAGACACTTTGACATTCCGTGTAAAAGAAGCAGAACACGATACTTGAAAAACTCATTTGCTGCATTTTCATAGCTCACTTCAATTCTCCAGAACTGGTTTTCCAATTGTTTCTCCCATATTGAGCATTACCATGGATTTCCGCAAGCAACAAGCATTGCTGTCTGTATGGTCCTATCTTGTTCACAGGACATTGTCTTAGACAAAGTCCTCTGTTACTTGCAGACACCCTACATCGCTTTTATCTACCTACTAGGCCTGGACTGTACAAGATGATCAAAGCGAAACAAAAGCTAAATTATTCATCTCTAGACCTCCACATATCCTGAACATAATGTCCACAAGTTCTTTCATGTGTCTGTGCCTCGCACATCAAGCATATTGCTCCACAAGACTACATTGCATCTGAAGACTACAGCGCATCTGTGTTGTGAGCTCTTGTCCCATTTTTTGGAAGCAATGGGAAGACTCAAGTCATGATGTCAGCTAGCATTTGAGAGAGACATTTTCATGTATCCTCATTATACCTGCAACAAGCTTGCAAGGGTAAGCTCTCCATTTCATTTTTGCTTGCCCCTGTACAAGCAAGTATCTAAGCCTAAGCCATGGAGAGATTTACATAGAGGCTGGTGTTTGGGGCTTTGTCCATCCTGAACATATCCCCCAAACACACCACTGGCACCTACTTTGTTGCTGTACATCCCACTGTAGTCACTGGAAGACATTCTATGAGATTGCAGAGAAAACTCCAATATAACACTTTGATGATACACTGTGATGTCACATAAAGCCAAGCCAAAACAAACACAACAAGAATGAGTGCCAGAAACATTGCAATCCTGCGGATTCTTCTTCATCACTGACATGATCACCAACCTGTACTCTGTATTAGATGCACACCGATTGTTTGTCATCTGCTGAAACCTTACCCATGCAGTAACCCTGATGACATGACACTCTGCTCAAGACACACAGTCTGCACACTCTATCCCTTAGGTACTGCTTACAAGTTGCTAGTTGAGGGATTAGCATTTAATCCATTGGTATAGTCACGTAAAGCATCACAACATCCACCAGTTAAAGAAGAAAGGACTAGAACTTTGGTTAACAAGGAATAACACTCAAGATTCTGCACAACTTGAAGTTCCAGACAGGGTTGGAATCAATGATGTCTAGGGCCTTCTTGATGTGCCTTTGCAAAGCACTATGATTGATTGAACAGATGCAAACTTTGTTTAGCAGATGGGTTAGTCTTACATTTTACCTGATAGAACTAAGAAGATGATTAGAAGATAACTTTGAGATTTCAACAACTTCCAGAAACTGCAATTACACTCTTACCTAGGCTATTCACTGGATTCCTGTCAAAGGACACCCTTTTTAGGCAAAGGGTGGCTGACCAGCAACGCTCCTCTTTTTGCAAAACTTCACTGGCCACTGTAAGCCTGCCTAAAACACCAGATCTGACATACTTATATTCATATCAGCCAAATTTCAACTGCATTGTGCATTTGAAAATACAATTGCCATGCTTAAAAGTGCATTGCCCTTTTTTTTCATTGCCACCAAAAAAAAACCTGAGCAGGGTTTAAGAATCCATAATACAGATATAAACTAAGTGAGTGCTAATCAACACAAAGACTGGCTAAAAAGCCAGTGACATACTTGTCATTCATGTCAGTCAGCCTTACAATCTTGTAGTGCATGCAAACACAATGTCACAGATCATGTGCAACATCATTTGTGTCAATGTACTACTCTTGAGGAATCAATCAGGTACCCCACAACCCTGGAAACTCTATCCTGAGTGGTAAAGAAAGAAACCGTGCTTTAATACAAATCATCAAGTCCTGCTGCAGCCTGAAGCATTGCATGCATGACACAGGCTTCTAAAAAAAAGGTGGGGTTCCTCTACACATGATTCCTTTCATGCGCCAAAAAATTTCCTGTTTCCAGTTTGAGACTCCTCAACCAGGGATTGATTCAGTGAACATTATTGGAAGATAAAAACATTTCCCTTCTGCAAAAAGAAAAAAACACAGAAGAAGGAAGGAAGGAAGATTGCAATTTCAAAACCACAAAAGAGACCAAGACATATATATATTTTTCTTGTCTGTGTCACTTACACAACTGCCTTGAGAGCCTTCAAAATCTCGTCAGGTCCGCTAATTGTGAAGGCGCCTCCTTCTTCCATGTTCAACGATGTCACCACTCCGTCTTCGGCCAGAAGTGCATAGCGGCGAGAGCGAATCCCTAGCCCGACTGCCTTGTCGCTCAGATCGAGAATGGCGCCCAGAGCTTTGGTGAATTTCCCTAGCCCGTCCGATAGCAACAACACCTTGTCTCCCACTCCCACCTTCTCTCCCCACGCTTTCATCACGAAGGCATCGTTCACGGAAACACAGGCAATCGTATCCACTCCCGAATCTCGCAATTCCCCCGACTTCTCCACAAAGCCCGGCAGATGCTTCTGTGAGCAAGTCGGTGTAAAGGCCCCCGGAACCGCAAACAGAACAAGCTTCTTGCCTCTAGCGAGCTCCGAGATTTTCACCGTCTGCACGTTGTCCTCCTTATCCAAGTAAGACAACTCCGCTTCCGGCAACTTCTCCCCGACAGCGATAGCCGAAATCTTCTTCACACCACTGCCGTTACGCACGCCGGAGGAGCCACCACCACCGTTGTTCTTACTAGGAAAAGTCAGCCTCAACGCTCCTCGTCCACCACAGATAGTAGCACCACCGCTAGAGAGCCCTACGAGCAAGAACTGGCGCGAACTGTTGTTGTTCCTCCCTACTAGCGCTGAGCCCGCAGATCTCGAACAGCGAGATGACAGACCTGGAATTGAAGAACCCGAACAAGAACAAGAACAAGAACACGAAGAGAATGAGGATAACAAGCTCTTGGTCGACAACATTGCTGTAACCGCCTTTGTTGTTGTTGTTGTTGCAGCGATGGTGCTCATTGCTGTTGCTGCTGCTACGGCCACCATATCCACAATATTACCTCACAAACAAAACGCAAAAATCGCAACAACAAAATCTTCCCGCTCTACAACAAAAGAATTGCAACGGGAATTCCGGGAGAGGCAAGCGCAGCAACAAGCGCTTTCCCAGGAACAAAAATGCTTTTCTTCTTTTGGAGAAGACGACCCGACAGAGAAACTTTTCGTCGGGCCGGATCCGGGTAGGGAGAAACTTTCCTGCGGGTAGGGGCCGGGTAGAGTCCAAAAGACTCAGTGGGATTTCCTATTGGCTGAGAGGAAGGAAAAAAAAGCGCAACTACCAATTGGAATAAAATTCGAAAACCTGCCTTTGCACTACCCGGCTGCCCATAGATACAAAAAAAAAAAAAAAAAGGGGGCCAGGGGGTCCAAAACAAGAGAGGGGGGGGGAGGAGGGGAGGGGGAACAAAAGGGGGGTTCTGGG
>Ga0116227_10010165_pt1 | contig 16596 bp, 15 predicted proteins | sample S1TSphgellanicum_FD_89693 | JGI IMG/M metagenome (GOLD analysis project Ga0116227, IMG submission 89693) | Host-associated microbial communities from peat moss isolated from Minnesota, USA - S1T2_Fb - Sphagnum magellanicum MG | ecosystem: Host-associated > Plants > Peat moss > Unclassified...
CTGTTACGGGCCTTTTTATAAAAGTTTCTGCGATCATGCTTAAATCTTAAAAATTATTTCGGTGCTTGTTGCCCTTGTGCCGCTTGTTTTGGTGGGCCAACCTGTATCTTACCTTTATCGCGTAGTCGGCTCAAACCTTCGGTTACAACTTTATCACCTTGTTTAATACCATCCAGAATTACGATCTTGTCGTTCACTCTCGGGCCAACCTTAACTTTGATCTGCTTGGCAATCGTATCCTGACCAACAAATACGAAGAATTCTCCCATTTGCTCGGTGATAGCTTTGTAAGGTATCAACACTTGCGATCCAGAATCCTGATTCAATACTTTTAATACCACACTGGCACCGGTTATTAACTGGCGTTTAGGGTTAGGAAACTGGATGCGAACTTTGATGGTACCTGATTGATTATCGATACCCCTATCAACCACCACAATTTTACCAGACTGTTTATATGATGTACCATCAGACATCGTCAGCATAAAAGTAGAATCAGCTTTTATTGATGGCTTATTTTGCATAGCCGAAAAACGTGGTACATCTTTCTCATCCACAACAAAATCAACCGCAATCGGATCTTCGCTTGAAATGGTATTCAACAGCGTTGTACCCGGACTAACCTGAGCGCCCAATTTAACCTGAGAGATACCAATACGGCCACTAAATGGCGCCTTGATCAACGAGTAATCCAGATCCGTTTTGGCAGATACTACTCCAGCTTTAGCTGATTCCACCTGACTCTGACTGCTTGCCAGGGTAGCTACCGCGTTATCAACCAATTGTTTGGCAACAGCGTCTTGCTTCAAAAGCTGATTGTACCTGTCGGCATCTTTTTGTGAGCGAATCAGGTTAGCTTGTGCACTGCTCAAGTTAGCCTGAGCTTGTAAATAAGCCGATTGATATTTACGACGGTCGATCTCGTATAATGGCTTTCCTTTTTCAACCAATTCCCCTTCTTTAAAGTAAATGCCAGTTAAATAACCCGCTACCTGTGAGCGTAATTCAACACTGTTAAGGGCAACTACAACACCAGGGTATTGATCGTAATAAACAGCATCGGCTCTTTCGGCAGCTACCAATGTTACGGGTGTTGGCGGCAATACCATTGCCTGTTTGCCGGGTTGCTTGCACGATACCCACAGCATAGCTAAGGGGCCTATTAAAAAAATGTATCTTTTATTCATTGCTACGTATTGTATTAGTATTGTGTAGATAAGGTTCCGAGTGATTTTTGCAGATCAATTTTGCTTGATAATAAATTAAACAAAGCATTATAATAGTTCAATTGCGCGGTACGCAAATCTGATTGCGCGTTGATCACGTCCAGATAGATTTTTATCCCCTCGCGATACTGCATAGCTACCACATTATAAACGTCAGTGGCAACTACAACGTTCTCTTTTAATATTCTGTAATCGTTATAATTACTTTTATAGCCGGCTAAAGCCTGGGTATATTGGGTATTGATCACGTTGCGGGTGTTAATGATATCCAGATCAGCACGATCAACCTGTAACCTTGCTTTGCTCAGGTTTTGCAAACGTTTTGAACCCGTGAAAATTGGGATAGAAACATTCAACCCAACCAAAGAGTTGGGGAACGAACGACTATATAAGTCTGGCAGATTTGAGTTAAAATAATTGATATTATAAGTACCAAATGCCGAAACTGATGGCAACCAGCCCCAACGGTAATAGTCAACATTAATGTTTTGCAACGTTTTTTGGGTTTGAAGCAATTTGTACTCAATGCGGTTGTTCACATCCAAAATTTGCGTGGTATCAATTAAAGTTTCGCGTTCAAGCTGAGTAGAATCATAAGCCAAGTGAACAGGTTTTGCAGGGTCAAATCCCATAATCTGTTTCAGGTAAGCCGTTTTACTTTTAATAGCTTCTTGTGCCTGCTTGCGACTGGCCAGTTCATTATTTAATGCGATGGTAGCCTGTTTGTAATCTATCTTATCAACAATACCTGCCTGATAGCGAGCATAAGCATCTTTTAAGCTTTGTTGTAAGCGTACAATATCCTGATTGATAATTAAGAGTTGCTTTTGCGATAACAGTACATCATAAAAAGCTTTACTTACATCAGATACCACATTGATTTGGGTGCTGATGGTGTTTTCTTTATAATACTCGCGGCTGAATTTTGCGGTATGCGATGCCAGCGCTACGGTATTATTATAAATGGTTTGATTTACGTTAGCCGTTAATAGTGATGTATTGGGCAAACCTGTGGTTACCACATTACCATTAAAAGATGTTGATGGTAATTGAAAATAGTGCTGAGCATTACCGGTAGCTGTAACCTGCGGAAGCCAATCGGCTAAACCAATGCTGATAGTGCGCTCGTTAATTTGCTCATCCAAACTTGCCTGCCTTGTTCCCGGCTGATTACGCAAGGCAAAACTTATACATTGCTGCAACGACACTACCGATGTAGTGGTATCAACTGCAGTCTGGGCAAATAAATGTGACGGAATTAAAAAACAAATGAGTATTATTGTTAAAACCTGACGGACGGATTTTTTCATATTATAGAACTGCGATTCGGATTTTCAACACAAAATAAGTCCATAAGTTTAAACTTTTCCACCGTTTTGGTCAAATAATTACTTATACGTCATTATAAAAGGATGTTGTGACAACATTATTACAAAAGGTTTTTTTTGAGCCTAAAAAACACGATTTACGGTTATATTAAAGTCAAAAAGTGAATTCGGTTTTATTTTTAGCAATAAAAACGATTAATTTGCTGTCCGAAAATTTGTGCAATAACACTATAATGTTAAAAAAATATAAAGCAATGGAGCGGGATATTAGGATTTTCGTGGTATTTTTACAAAAATTTTAAGTAGGGTTAACATACATGGGTAAAAAACTACATGAGAAAGTTGCTCAATTTCAAGATGCAATTTCAATAAAGGAAGCGGGATTATATCCGTACTTCAGGCCAATAGAATCTGGCCAGGATACGGAAGTGATGATTGATGGCAAAAAGGTTTTAATGTTTGGTTCAAATTCTTATTTGGGCTTAACTAACCATCCTAAAATTAAGGAAGCATCTAAAAGAGCAATTGACAAATACGGTACAGGTTGTGCCGGTTCGCGATTTTTAAATGGCACTTTAGACATACACATTGAGCTTGAAAACAGGCTTGCACAGTATGTTGGCAAAGAAGCTACCGTTATTTTTAGTACCGGTTTCCAGGTTAACCTGGGTGTATTATCATGCATTACCGGCCGTAACGATTACTTGATATTAGACGAATACAACCACGCATCTATTATTGACGGAAGCCGTTTATCGTTTTCACGCGTTATTAAATACGCGCATAACGACATGAATGATCTTCGCCAAAAACTGCGTAACCTGCCCGAAGATGCCGTTAAGCTGATAGCTGTTGATGGTATATTCAGCATGGAAGGTGACATTGTTAAGCTACCAGAATTGGTTGAAATAGCCGAAGAATTTGGCTGTAACATTATGGTTGATGATGCACACAGCTTAGGTGTTATTGGCGAAAAAGGTGCCGGTACAGCATCACACTTTGGTTTAACCAAAGATGTTGACCTGATTATGGGAACCTTCTCAAAATCATTTGCATCATTAGGTGGTTTTATCGCTGCCGATCTGGATGTGATCGAATACATTAAACACAAAGCACGCTCTTTGATCTTTAGCGCCAGCATGACCCCGGCATCTGTAGCCAGCGTTATTGCAGCCTTAGACATTATTGAAAACGAACCTGAGCACATCGAAAACCTTTGGAAAAACACTCATTACGCCAAGAATTTATTATTGGAAGAAGGTTTTGACATGGGTGCCACCGAGAGTCCGATATTGCCTATCTACGTAAGAGATAACGCCAAAACTTTCATGGCAACCAACATATTACAATCGCAAGGTATATTTGTGAACCCTGTAGTATCGCCTGCGGTACCTTCGGATTCATCGTTATTGCGCTTCTCGTTAATGGCTACACACACCTTCGCTCAAATTGACGAAGCTGTAGATAAATTAGCAAAAGCGTTTAAACAGGTTGGTGTATTCAATACTGTTAAAGAAAAAATATGATTGAAATAGTATCGGTAAAGTCGACAAAGGAGTTAACAACCTTTATCGACTTTCCGCATGACTTATACGATGGCGACCCGAACTATGTTCCGGAATTGTTTATCGCCCAAAAAGAACTTCTAACTACACACCCGTTCCACAAGCACTCTTCGCTACAGTGCTTTTTAGCCTATAAAGGCGGTAAAGCTGTGGGGCGCATAGCAGCCATTTTAAATAACAACCATAACACCTTTAACAAAAGAAACGATGGTTTTTTTGGCTTTTTTGATTGTATTAACGATCAGGAAGTAGCCAATACCCTTTTCGCTACAGCGGATAAATGGTTGAAAGAAAAAGGCGTTGATCAGAAGGTAATAGGCCCGGTAAACTTCTCAACCAACGAAGCCTGCGGTTTATTGATCGAAGGATTTGATAGTCCGCCGTTTTTAATGATGACCTACAATTCCCCCTATTACGCCGAATTGTTAGAGAAAGCCGGATATGCTAAACAAATTGACTTGATAGCCTGGCATTGGGATGGACAAGCTTATGATGATAAATCGGTACGGTTACTGAACGCTTTGCAAGAGCGTTTAAAGCGCAGCGAGATCATCATCCGCAAAGTAAACCTCAAAAAATTTGATGAAGAGGTAGCCAAACTACGCGAAGTTTACAACTCAGCCTGGGATCAAAACACCGGTTTTGTACCTTTAACCGATGACGAATTTACGCAGTTAGCTAAAGATTTGAAGCTGATTTTAGATACCGATTTTGCCTATGTTGCCGAAAAACATGGTAAAATAGTAGCCTTCGGACTGGCACTTCCAAATTTTAATGAAATTTTAATCAAGGTAAAACGGGGCCGTTTATTACCTACCGGCATCTTCAAAATACTGTGGAATAAAAAGAAAGTAAAGAGCCTGCGTATTTACGCCTTGGGCGTTGTAGATGGTTACCGCAAAATGGGTATCGAAGCTTGTTTGTATGGATCTATCATCCGCGAGTACAAACGCAAAGGTTTTACCCACGCCGAAGCCGGTTGGACTTTAGAGAACAACACTTTAATTAACGAAGCCATTATGGCAATTAAAGGCGATCCGTACAAAAAATACCGTATCTACGAAAAGCAGATATGAAAGAACGGGTTTTAATAACCGGTGCAAGTGGCTTTGTTGGATACCATTTAATTGAACACGCTTTAAAAAACAACCTTGAGGTTTACGCAGCAGTACGCAAAAGCAGCAAGGTTGACCATCTTAAGCACTTTCCTATACAATACGTTTATCCCGATTTTAATAATGCTGATTCGCTAATAAAAGAGCTCGAGGATAAGCAATACACATATATTATACATGCCGCAGGCGTAACGGCCGCCAAGGCTCAGAAAGATTATGATCGCGTTAATGCAGATTACTCTTTTAACCTGGCATCCGCGGCAGCGCAGGCTAATATTAAACTGAAGAAATTTGTATTTCTGAGTAGTTTGGCAGCGGTTGGCCCATTGAATGATATTGAAGAAATTATAACCGAGAACACAATACCTAACCCGGTTACCGCCTATGGCCGCAGTAAATTACTGGCCGAGCAGAAACTCAATACCCTTACCTCTCTCCCATTGATCACTTTAAGGCCCACTGCGGTTTACGGACCAAGGGATACTGGTATTTATATCATCCTAAAACAATTTAGCAAAGGGTTTGAGCCTTACATTGGCAAGATTGATCAGCATCTGAGTTTTATTTATGTAAGTGATCTGGCGAAAATTACTGTGCAGGCCTTGTTCTCTCCCATCGTACATAAAACCTATAACTTAAGCGACGGGAAAGTGTACGACAGGTATGCCTTGGCTAAATTTTCAAAAGAAGTGTTAAATAAAAAAACAATTCGGCTACATTTACCTTTATTACTGATTAAAGCGCTTGCTGGTTTTTTAGAACGGCTTTACGCCCGCAGCAACAAAACACCTGCACTTAATATTGAGAAGCTGAATGAGCTAAATGCTGTGAACTGGATATGTGATATCAAGATTGTGACACAGGATTTAAATTATTTACCTGAATATGACTTGAAAAAAGGGCTTACCGATACCTTTGCATGGTATAAAAAACACAACTGGATTTAACGATCTATTAACACCGTAATACACAATACTGAATATCGAATGAAAACTCAAATTGAACCAGCCGAAGGTAAATTAGGCATCCTGATGCCGGGATTAGGCGCTGTAGCTACAACGCTTATTGCCGGTGTTGAAGCAGTAAAAAAAGGAATATCACAACCAATAGGCTCATTAACGCAAATGAGCAGCATACGTTTAGGTAAACGTACCGAAAACCGTTATCCAAAAATAAAAGATTTTGTTCCATTGGCCGATCTGAATGATATTGTTTTTGGCGGATGGGATGTTTATGATGATAACGTTTACCAGGCAGCTTCGCACGCTAAGGTATTGGATCAGCATTTGCTGGATTCTGTTAGAGAGCCATTGGAAGCTATTGTACCAATGAAAGCAGCTTTTGACCGTAGCTTTGTAAAAAACCTTGACGGTACACATATAAAAGAATTTACTACCCGCCTTGACCTTGCCCAGCAAGTAATGGCCGATATTGAGAACTTTAAGAAAGCCAATAACTGCAGCCGTATTGTAATGGTTTGGTGCGGATCGACCGAGATCTATTTCGAGGAAAGTGATGTACACATGAGCTTAGCCGCTTTTGAACAAGGCCTGGCAAATAACGATGTACGCATTGCCCCAAGTATGATATATGCTTATGCTGCCCTAAAATTAGGCGTAGCTTTTGCAAACGGTGCACCTAACTTAACAGTTGATATTCCTGCATTTTTGGAGTTGGCTAAATTAACTAACACTCCTATTGCTGGTAAGGATTTTAAAACTGGACAAACCTTAATGAAAACCATTTTGGCACCGGGCTTAACCGCGCGTGCTTTAGGTGTTAAGGGCTGGTTTAGTACCAACATTTTAGGTAACCGCGATGGTTACGTTCTGGATGATCCGGATAACTTTAAAACCAAAGAGGTTTCTAAACTAAGCGTATTGGAAGAAATTTTCCAACCAGAAATTAACCCTGAGTTGTATGGCGACATGTACCATAAAGTACGTATCAACTACTATCCGCCACGTGGTGATAATAAAGAAAGCTGGGATAATATAGATATCTTCGGTTGGTTGGGTTACGAAATGCAGATCAAGATCAATTTCTTGTGTCGCGATTCAATCCTCGCAGCGCCAATTGTTTTAGATTTGGCTTTGTTTATGGATTTGGCTAAACGTGCTAATATGAGCGGCATCCAGGAATGGTTATCCTTCTATTTGAAATCGCCACAAACCGCACCGGGCTTAAAACCTGAGCACGATATTTTTAAACAGTTAATTAAATTGCAAAACACATTACGCCACATGATGGGTGAAGATTTGATCACTCACCTGGGCCTTGATTATTACCAGGAGTTGGTAGAATCGATGCAGTAAGTGTTAAATAAGCTTAAAATGAACAGCCTGTTAAATTAACAGGCTGTTTTTTTATGTAATTTTGTCAATTCAAGCATCATAATAATACGTGTTCCATAAAATATTTTCTACAGGTTTAGGCATTGGTTACATAGGCAAAGGTTCGGGTACTTATGCCTCAATTGCGTGTTGCATAGTGTGGTATTTATTGCTCATGAACGGCTACCCGGCTATGCTACCGATGCTGATAACTATTGCCATTACTGTGCTAGGCGTATGGAGTTCAACCCTGGTCGAAAAAATTTGGGGCAAAGACCCGCAACGTGTTGTGATTGACGAAATTGCCGGCATGTGCATTAGCTTGCTGTTTTTACCCGTTAATGTAAAATATTTGATAGCCGGATTAATTCTATTTCGCTTTTTCGATATTGTTAAACCTTTGGGCATCAGAAAAATGGAGAACCTAAAAAGCGGTTGGGGCATAATGTTTGATGATGTTTTAGCCGGTATTTACAGTAATTTAATACTACAAGCAGTTTTGTGGTTTAAGTTAATGTAACATTAACCTATTTTTTTCGTCTGTATAACAATTGAGATTTGACTTTTTGAACACAAAAGTCTAACATGATTTTTTTTACATTTGCGGCGTTTTATTTTCACCCGTTTTACACAAAAATCCACAGGGGTAAATAAAGCGTATTAATAACAAAATGAAATATACTCTATTATTCTTTCTTGTATTTTCAACCCTACTTGCTAATGCCCAATTAACGGTTATTAAAGGTACCATTACCGATGGTAAAAGTAATAAGCCTTTGCCTTTTGTATCGGTGGCATTTACAGGAAGCAATGTTGGTACTACTACCGACAATGCCGGAACTTACACGTTAAGAACAACAGAATCTTTTTATAAAATACAGGTATCCTATCTGGGTTATAAAACTATCAACACCACTATCATTCCGGGCGAAACTCAAACTTTTAATGTTAAACTTTACGAGAATGGGCAAACATTAAATAGCGTCGAAATTAAATCAGCCAAAAAACAGCGTTATCGTAATAAAGATAACCCGGCGGTTGAATTGATTCGCAAAGTAATTGAGCATAAAGACGAAAACCGGATAGAAAATTACGATTATGTTGAGTTTCAACAATATGAGAAGATGGTATTTTCGTTTACCAATTTATCTCCCAATATAGGGAATAAAAAGATCTTCCGTCCGTATAAATTCTTGTTTGAGAACCGCGATTCAACCTCGATACCAGGTAAAAACTTATTGCCGGTTTACATGGACGAGAAGATAACTCAAAATTACCTGCGCAAAAAACCTGAAACCAAAAAGGTTGTGGTGTTGGGTAACAAAAAGGTAAATTTTGGAAGTTTTATTGATGATGATGGCATGAACGCTTATTTGAACAGAATGTACAGCGATGTAGATATCTATTCGAACAACATATTTTTAATGACTAATGAGTTTTTAAGCCCAATTGCCGACGAAGCGCCAACATTTTATAAATTCTTTATTACCGATACTATTACTGATGCCGAGCATCATAAACTGGTTGAGTTGAGCTTTACCCCACGCAACACTACCGATATGTTGTTTGAGGGAAAGATCTATGTAACTATTGATACCAATTACGCTGTTCAGCACGCTACACTATCCATCAATAAAAACATTAACCTGAACTGGGTGCGCAGCATGACTGTGAACCAAAACTTTGAACGTAATACAAATGGCCGTTATCAGCTGGTTAAAAGTGATATGATAGCCGACTTTGGTATCACCAAAAAAGGTAAAACAGGTTTATTTGGCGAGCGGGTTGTTAACTTCAGGAATTATGTTTTTGATAAACCACGGCCCGATACCACTTACCAGGGTTTAAGCGGTTATGTATCCGAAGAAGCTAAAGAGCGTGATAATAATTTTTGGATAAAAAGCCGCGCAACTGATACATTAACTACTGCGGAATCAAAAGTTTATAAGAATATAGATAGTATTCAAACCATACCTGCCTTTAAGCGGACTATAGATATCGCATCGTTAGTTTTAGCGGGCTACAAATCATACGGTCCGTTTGAAATTGGACCGGCCAACGCATTTTACAGCTTTAACCCTGTAGAAGGTTTCCGTTTACGTTTTGGTGGCAGAACAACACCAGAGTTAAGCAAAAGATATTATTTTGAAACCTATGGAGCTTATGGTTTTAAGGACCAAAAATGGAAATACTTTTTAAGCGCTACGTACTCACTTAACAATAAAACCATTTATAAATTCCCGCAAAACTATATCCGTGCCAGCGTACAGCGCGAAACCAAGATACCTGGAGCGGAACTGCAATTTGTGGGCGAAGACAACTTTTTGCTATCCTTTAAACGCGGCGTTAACGACAAATATTTGTATAACGACTATTATAAGGTAGATTATGTACGTGAGTTTGAAAGCCACTTTTCATACACCTTAGGTTTTAAAAACTGGAAAGAAACTCCTGCCGGATCGTTAATATTTAACAATACCATTAATGGTTCAATTAACAACATTCCGAATATAACCACAACAGAATTATCGTTCACGATGCGTTATGCGCCTCATGAGCAATTTATTCAGGGTAAAATATACAGGGTAACCATACCGAGCAAATACCCTATATTATCGTTAGGTTATACGCAAGGTGTTAAGGGTTTATTTGGTAGCCAATACACGTATTCAAACCTAAAGGCACGTATTGAAAAACGATTCTATCTATCGCAATTGGGTTATACAGACTTTATTTCGGAAGCAGGGTACAGCTTTGGCAAAATTCCTTATCCGTTGCAAACTATACACAGAGCAAACCAAACGTACGCTTATCAGTTAGATTCATATAACCTAATGAACTTTTTAGAGTTTGTGAGCGATCATTACGCCAGCATAACCCTCGATCATTGCTTTAACGGGTTTATATTTAATAAAATACCTTTGCTTAAACGTGTAAAACTGCGTGAGTTTATATCGTTCAAGGCATTGTATGGTGGTATCCGTGACGAGAATAACCCGGCCTTACACCCGGACCTGATCCAATTCCCGATGGATGCGACAGGCAGGCCTTTAACTTATTCTTTAAGCAGTAAACCATATACCGAAGGCAGTATTGGTGTGGGTAACATATTCAAGTTTTTCAGGATAGACCTTGTGGAAAGGTTCAACTATCTTGATCACCAGAATGCGCCACAGTTTGGTATCAGAACAAGGGTTAGGTTAGATTTTTAATCATTAAAAAGAAAATCGCAATGGCACAAACAACTACCGTACGCGTAAGTCTTCAGTTAGGAATTTACAAGATCATCGACCCATTGGTTAAGGTTTTGATCAAGATAGGCTTAACACCTAATGCTATTACCACAATTGGTTTATTGCTAAACTTTGGTGTGGCGGGTATATTCATACTAGGAGCCGAAGAAGGTAACCGTGGGGATTTAAGCTATGTAGGCTGGGCCGGTGCTTTGGTATTGTTTGCTGGCTTATTTGACATGCTTGACGGCCAAGTTGCACGCTTAGGTAAAATGAGCTCGCAATTTGGTGCCCTGTACGATTCTGTTTTAGACCGCTACAGCGAATTGATCATGTTTTTGGGGATCTGTTATTACCTTGTTGCGCATCATTATTTTATGAGTTCTATATTCGCTTTTGTGGCACTTATTGGATCAATGATGGTGAGTTACGTAAGGGCTCGTGCTGAAGGGTTGGGTATAGAAATTAAAGGTGGTTTAATGCAACGCCCGGAGCGTGTAGTAACCATTGGTTTATTTGCCATGATATGTGGGATATCATCCATGTACATTGGTGGCGATTATAAGCTGTACATACCGGGCATACCTTTCCACGTATTTGAAACCATTACCATATTCACCGTGCCAATTGTAGTATTGGCCGTATTATCAAACATTACAGCATTCAGACGCCTGTACGACGCCAAAAAGATAATGGATGCTGCCGAGCATAACAAAACACACGAATAAACTAATGAAACTTGCTGCCGCTATCCTGTTAAATTTTTGTCTGCTGTTCCATACATCATTTACCAATAAAACTGTATCTAACACCACTACCGACGTTGCTACTATCGATACCGCATCCCATAAGTTAAAAACTAAAGCTTTAACCTTCCCGGTACCACCTGTAAATAAATTGTTTTACATACAACGCGACCCTAATACCAATACCATTATATACGATTTGAACGTTGATAACAGGGGACAATTGGATACCGAAAACCCGGTACACCCCTACTGGATAAAATACAACGAAAAAGGCCAAAAAGAAGAACTGAATTTCATTCAGCGAAAATTTGCCTACGGAGTAGTGACAAAACCGTTAGATAATGGTAAATTTGACGTCCGGTTGGTATCGTATAAAAAGTATCCGCTGTCGCTGATGAAATCGGCAACAGATAATAAATATCATATTTACGCCACTATAGCCAAAAAGGAAGCCATAGTGACCCGTATATTTGTAAGGATAGACGGTGGTACATTTTGGATACCTAATGTGCTGTATGTTGAGGTTAAGGGAACCGACCCTGCAACCGGAAAAGAAATAATGGAACGTTTTAAACCGTGAGCGAGTAATGAAGAAAAATTATGTATCAAATTCCAGTGAGTCTGTAAGGATGTTTAAAAGCGACCTTTTAGAGTTTTTCTCTAAGGTTTACTTTTTTGTTCCACTGGTGATATATGTACCTGTAATATTCTATTTAATATACAAATCGTTTTTTGAAGTGCGTATGAGCATCTGGCTGTTTTTGGGTCTGTTTGCTGCTGGTATTTTTGTGTGGACCTTTGTTGAATATGTGATGCACCGCTTTGTGTTCCATTATGTACCAAAAGCCAAATGGGCTTACCGCCTGCACTTTATATTCCACGGTGTTCACCACGATTACCCGAACGATTTGAAGCGTTTAGTTTTGCCGCCATCGGCAAGTATCCCTTTGGCTTTGGGCTTTTATCTTTTATACACAGCTATTTTACCATCCACTTACGTTTACGCGTTTTTCCCTGGTTTTATAGGTGGTTATTTGGTTTATGACATGACGCATTATGCCATTCACCACTTCAACTTTAAATCAGGCATCTGGAAAAAGATCAAACAACACCACATGCTGCACCACTATCAGGATCCATCAAAAGGTTATGGTGTAAGTTCTGATTTTTGGGATAACATTTTCCGCTCGCACTTTACTAATAAGTAAGCATGGTTAATGCTGCAACAGGTGCTGTTAAGGTTAACGGCAAAAGTATTGCCGTTGTATCGTTAGTTTCTGTTGCATACCTCGCATTATCGTTTTTGCTGGTAGGTTATAAAGTTGATCAGTTGGTGCTGGTTGGCTTGTTTAACCTGGCGTTTTATGCTTCGGCCATAACGCGTAAATTTATTGTTGGGTTTTCCATCTTCATTGTGTACTGGATCATTTACGATTACATGAAGGCGTTCCCAAACTACAACTACGCCACTGTACACATCCAGGATATTTATAACCTCGAAAAACACATCTTCGGTATCAGCACCCGCAGCGAATTGCTCACGCCCAACGAGTACTGGCGTTATAATGGCAACACTCCTTTAGACATACTCTGCGGAATATTTTACCTGTGCTGGATACCGGTACCTATGGGTTTCGCTTTATATCTTTTCTTTAAAAAGCGCAGAGATTTTTTGCTGTTCCTGCTCACTTTTGTGCTGGTGAACTTTATTGGGTTTGTACTTTACTATACTTTTCCGGCGGCGCCGCCCTGGTATGTGCAGTATCATGGGTTTAACTTTATTTCGCATACGCCTGGTAATACGGCCGGACTGGCTAAGTTTGATACTTATTTTAATGTGAGCGTGTTTAAATCTATTTATGCCAAGGGCTCAAATGTGTTCGCAGCTATGCCTTCGTTGCATTCATCCTACCCTATTATTGTGCTGTATTATGGTTTGAAAAATAAATTGGGGAAAGCGAATATCTTTTTTGCCACAGTAATGGTGGGGATTTGGTTTGCCGCGGTTTATTTGAGCCACCATTATGTTTTAGATGTGTTGGCTGGTATTACTTGTGCTGTTGTGGGCATCAGTTTGTTTAACTGGATCTTATCCCGCTCAGGCGGATTTAAACGGTTTATTGATTATTACGAGCGGTCGATAGTTTAACTCTTCCAACATTTTTTCAAATTATCCGTTATTACTACGGATATGAAAAGATTCTCATTCATATTATTACTTCTCTTATCGCTATTGCCGGTGGCAATGGCGCAATCATCGTTGCGCATCAGCAAGCAGGATTTTCAGGATCAATTTTTGGATGCCATTAACGCCAGACGTGCTAAAGGCTGTAATTGTGGTAATGTTTATATGAGGCCGGCACCGCCATTGATGTGGAACGACAAATTGGCATTGGCGGCTAAAGAGCATGCGCAGGATATGTACGCGCAAAACTATTTTAGTCATGATAGTAAAGACGGCCGTAAAATGGAAGACCGGATGCTTGATGCCGGCTATAGTTATAAAGGTTTCCGCAAATATGCCATTGGCGAGAATATAGCCTTTAACCAGCGCAGTATTGATGAGGTTTTAAGCGGCTGGTTTAAAAGCAATGGACACTGCAAAAACCTGATGAACCCTGATTTTACTGAAATAGGTATTGCCGAATACAAATACTATTGGGTACAGGATTTTGGCGGCAGGGTAAGCTTCGCGTTCAGGAAATGATTTTGCTGAAAACGTTTTGCGGTTAATCTACGTATCTGTTAAAAACCACAACCATGAAATTCATTCTTTCAACCATTGCAACCTTATTGATCTCGGTAAACCTGATGGCTCAAAAACCTTTAAACGTTGGTGATGCCGTACCTAATTTCTCGTTAAAAGACCAGAATGGTAAAACTTTTAATATGAAGGATGAGATCGGTAAACATATTTACGTGATCTACTTTTACCCCAAAGATGAAAGCATGGTTTGCACCAAAGAAGCCTGTGCTTTTCGCGATAGCTTTAACGATTATACCAAGGCTGGTGCACAGGTTATTGGAATTAATGGCGGTACTATTGAGAGCCACAAAAAATTTGAGGAGCACTACAAACTACCTTTCGTATTACTAAGCGATCCGGATAATCTGGTTAACAAATCATTCGGGGTTAAAAAGGTGATGTTTATGAGCGGCCGCCAAACCTTTGTTGTGGATTTGAAAGGTAAGATCGCTTTTACTTATACATCCATGATGGAAGGTACCGAGCACTCTAAACAAGCTCTGGCCGTAGTACAATCGCTTAAAGCAAAGTAATACCGATTAATAAAAGTGATAACACTCTGTTGAGTTATTGTACTTGTGCTGATACCCGGAGCGTGATGGGAAACTGGTTTGATAACCGATGCTGCCTTCGGTAGTGCCGCTGCTACTGCTGTAATTCATGCCGCCAACACCCATATCGTGTGCGGCCCCAAAACGCATTTTTTCGCCACCATCTCGGTTGATATGCAAATCGAAAATCACAGATAGTACTAGTGATCCAGAGCCTTGTACGCCGCTGTTGTTACGGTACCACAGGCCAAAGTTGATATCCTTGTGTTTATATTGTAAGCCCGCGCTCATAGATTGGGAAGCCGCTTGTTTATAAAAAACAACGGATGGGATAACGTATGATTTTTGACTTTCATCATCTTGATTATACTTATCTAAATCGATGCGGTAACTGGCATGGGCGGTGTACCTTATCGGTAATTTAGTGGGCGCTCCTGTGAAAGATTCGTTAGGTTGGTTAAGGTGCTGTAATGCAGTACCCAACATAAAATTACCTGTTACCAGATTAACGCCTGCTCCCGAATCAAAATAGTATTTGCTATTGAATGAAGGCATTTCTGCCGATGTAATAGAATTAGCCATATATCCTAATCGGGAATCGATCTGATCGTTAAATACGAGCTTACTCCAGTCGACCGTTCTGTTGGTTATGCCGGCTTGTAAACCGAATGACAATGCAAAATTATCCGAGCCAACAGTATATGAGTAAATACCGGCTATATTGTTTTTATTGAGATAAGCGCTGCCTTCGCTGCTGCGGGTGAACATCAGGCCTAAACCGCTGCTGTAATCAGTCAGCTTTAAGTCTATCGAAGCGGTGTAATAAGTTAAACTACCCGGCGCTGATGACCATTGGTTACGATAGATAGCATTGATACGCAGATCGCCATCAAACTGACCGTTCAGCGCAGGATTAAGATATACCGGCGCATCAAAAAACTGTGAGTACATATGATCCTGCGCAAAGCTTTTAGCGTTTACCGCGATCAGTATCACCATCAAAAAATAAAATTTTCTCAAATCTCTCATCACTTATCTTATTAAATTAATTGAACCTGTACGCATGGGTAACGATCCTTTGTACGACATGCCTTTCCATTCCGTACCGTTTATAAAAGTTGCTGTTGCTTTCCACATGTAAACTCCCTGCGGAACTAAATTTCCTTTGTAGGTACCATCCCAGCCCTCAACAGGTGTACCCTGCGGACCAAGCTGATGTGTTTCCCAAATGATTTGGCCCCAATTGTTAAATATCTGCATGTGCCATTCTTTAATTCCTGAGCCTTTGGCAATAAAAGTTCGCAACTCGGTATTCAAGCTGGTAGGCATAAATGCGTTAGGCATATACAATTGTCCCGGTACACCATTTATACGCACTTTATGTCCTACAATGCTGCTACAACCCTGCAAGCTGGTCACTATTAAGGTTACGTTGTAGCTACCTGTATCACGATAGGTATGCTCTGGGTTTTGCAGGGTTGAGGATTCACCATCGCCAAAGAGCCATTTGTAGGCTTTTACACTGCCTTTGGTATTATCATAGAATGAAAAACGATAATCAGGAATATTGATAACTGAGTCCGGTTTCACCATAAAGGCCGCAACCGGTGGCGAGTTTACCGAGATATAATTTTCCATCACACTGGTGGCAGAGCAGCCCGTAACCGTATTGGTGGCCGTTAATGTTACCGTATAAGTTGCCTTTTGCGATGTATAAGTGTGCGGCAAAGGGTTAGCAACCAAAGAATGA
>Ga0116227_10010166_pt1 | contig 16595 bp, 16 predicted proteins | sample S1TSphgellanicum_FD_89693 | JGI IMG/M metagenome (GOLD analysis project Ga0116227, IMG submission 89693) | Host-associated microbial communities from peat moss isolated from Minnesota, USA - S1T2_Fb - Sphagnum magellanicum MG | ecosystem: Host-associated > Plants > Peat moss > Unclassified...
AATTCAGCAGAAAAATTGCCAATCGAATTTCTTAACAAACGAATCCGATTCTCTTCGTCAGAATACGTACGAATCCGTATAACTTGCAACATCGAATCCATGAGATTCGCGAAAACTTGATTTTGGACAAATCATTTGACTCTGTGATCCCACAGAACCTTAAATGATTGAAATCAATCGCACCACAACTGCTTGCGGCGCAAAGACTAGGCGAAAAACGTGGAATTCCGGTGAAAAAACAATATCTGTAAGGTCAACTGATGCTCTCGGTTCGGCCGTCGTACATTTGACAGCTTCATGACATCGAACGCAGACAAGACCACGCGCGGGCAAAATCGGGATTTGCCCGCGCGTGGGCTGATGCGCAGTCCCGATTTGGGCAAGCAAAACACCCTTCCCCGGCCGGAACGCGCCAAAATAACCATGTCCGGTGCCGCTACCTGGTCGCAGGCGCACTTGCGCGGCTTCCCCACCTCCCCTAAACGCCGCGCTTCTGCCGGGGGGGCGCGGGTGCCTTCCTGTGCCTGACGGAGAGTGACCGATGGCCAGCGCGCCTTCCAACCTGCCCTTGTTCTACAACGACCTGGTCCCGCTCAACACGCGCGACCACGCCACCTGGCGCGCGCGCAGCGTCGACAAGGCGCCGTGGCTGGTCAACCAGCACGCCGTGCCGCTGACGGTGGAAGAATTCCCGCAAGCCGGCCGGCATTTTCCGATCGTGTTCGCCAGCGGCGAAAACACTGTCCCGCTCGCGCTGATGGGCCTGAACGAAGGGACCAACGTGTTCGTCGACAACGACGGCACCGTCCTCAACAACGTCTACCTGCCGGCCTATGCCCGCCGTTATCCGTTCATGCTGGCCAAGCTGCAGCCGACTTCGGAAGAACTGTCGCTGTGCTTTGACCCGACGTCGGGCCTGATCGGCGAATTCGACGACGGCCAGGTGCTGTTCGAAGGCAGCGAGGCGACTCAGACCACGCAGAGCGTGCTGCAGTTCTGCGAACAGTTCGAACAGGCCGGCCAGCGCACCCAGGCCTTTGTCGACGAGCTGAAAAAGCACCAGTTGCTGATGGAAGGCGAAGTGTCGATCCAGGGGCAGGAGGGCGGCCAGCCTTTCGTCTATCGCGGGTTCCAGATGGTCGACCAGGAAAAGCTGCGCAACACGCGCGGTGACGTCCTGCGCGGCTGGGCACAAAGCGGACTGCTGCCGTTGCTTTATGCGCATATTTTCTCACTCGAACTGATCAGTGCGGTGTTCGCGTTGCAGGTTCAGCAGGGCAAAGGCCCCAAGGCCCCCGTTCCGCCGCTGCCGGTTTTCTGATTCGCGCCAGATCGGATGATTTTGAACGAAGGGCTGCCGACTCTGTCGGCGGCCCTTTTTTCTTGTACTGTCACCCGGTTGCATCAGGTGACGGACACATGGTGACAAAGCTTGCGCGTCGATGAATGCAATGTTTTGTCCCGTTCACGCAAAAAATCTTGCGCTATGCCGTGGACTTGCGTATTCTTTGCTCGTTGCTCCGGTGCTCCCCTCATGGCCCGGAGCGGCTGGTGCGCCCTCGGGTGCACCTCCTCCCTGAACCTTGGCCACCTGGAGCAAAGCTCCAGGTGGTTTTTTTCTGTCTGGGTGTGGCATATTGGTTGCCATGCCGCCTTGCTTCAAAAAGCGGGCGACGCATCGCTGCGCGATGTTTTATTCCGCCGCCGCGCGCCAGCGCAGGCGGTCGCGGCCGAGCGCGGCGACATCGCCGGCCAATCGCCGCACCATCCCGACCAGCAACGCGACCACCGCGTCGAATCCGGGACCGGGCTCCGCCAGCGTCGTGTCGAGATAGCAGGTGCGGTCGATTTCGATCTGGACCGCATGAATTCCGGCGTTGCGCCGCGCATGGCGATCGAGCACGAAACCGCCGGCATAGGGCCGGTTGTGCGCCACCGGGCACCGCGCGGCGGCCAGGTGCGAAAACAGCGAGGCGACCAGTTCGCCATCGCACGCCGTGCCAAACCGGTCGCCGATCACGAATTGCGCCGCCGTCCCACCATTGCCGGGCAGTGGCGGCATGGAATGCAGATCGATCAACAGCACCGCGCCCCATTGCTGTTGCACGCGTTCGACCAGCGATTCGATTGCCGCGTGATAGGGTTGGTGGATCGCGGCAATACGCTGGCCCAGTTCGGCGTAGTCCAGCCGCCCCTTCCACAATTCGCCCACACCGGGCAGGCGACGGGGGACAAGGCCCAGCCCGCTGCGCGCGCGATGTCCGGAATGCGCCTGCCCGCCGTGCCCGTGGCCGGCGCCGGCGCGATGCGGCAAAGACAGGGGAACATTGGCCAGCATGTCCCAATCGATATCGTCGACCGAGCGATTGAGGTCGATCATCGCCCGCGGCGCATCGGCAACGATGAACGGCGCACCGGTTTCGTGCGCGACCGCCTCTGCCAGATGATCGACCAGCCGGTCTTCCAGCCGCAGCAGCACGTGATCGGGCATGCGCAACGCCGCCAGCACATCACCTGGATAGCAACGCCCGCCATGCGGCACCGCCAAGACCACCGGGATCGACGCGGGATCGGGCGCGCGCCCGCGAAACGCAGCAACGGCGGGCAGGCCGGGAATCACCCCGCCACGCACAACAGCACTGCCTTGCGAATCGGCAACGAGATCCCGAGGATCGAACATGAAACAAAAGCTGCAACCGATCGGCCGCCGTGTCAAAGTGACCTTGCGCACATTTCGCGGAACATTTTTAACCCGAGCCGCGTATAAGCCTTTTCACCGGGCCGCCGGTACACGTGCCGACGCCAACCGGCACCGGAACGACACGCAAGACATTCAGGTATAACAAGAAGGTGATCATGATCCGCATCCTGCTGGCCGAAGACGACGAAGCCATGCGCACCTATCTTTCGCGGGCGCTGGAAAACGCCGGATTCGACGTTGTTGCGGTCGACCGGGGCACGGCCGCGCTGCCCCTGCTCCAACGTCAGCACTTTCACCTTTTGCTGTCGGACATCGTGATGCCGGAAATGGACGGCATCGAACTCGCCCAGCGCTGCGCCGAAGTCAGCCCGGCCACCAAAGTCATGTTCATCACCGGCTTTGCGGCGGTCACGCTCAAGGCCAACCGCGAGGCACCGCAAGCGCGCGTGCTGTCAAAGCCGTTTCATCTGAAAGACCTGGTGATGGAAGTTGAGCGCCTGTTTGAAGATCACCCGGTTGCCGGGAATGGCCTGCCGCTTTCCTGAACGACCGGGCGACGAATTGCCCTTGCCAGCCGACATCGGCGTGGCTAAGGGACCGATCCCGGCACCGACAAGGTGCCGGTTTCATGCCGATGGTGTCGGGCGTATAGCTCAGTGGTAGAGCACTATGTTGACATCGTAGGGGTCGCAAGTTCAATCCTTGCTACGCCCACCATCGTCAAAAAAGCCCGCCAGCCCCTGGGGTTCGGCGGGCCTTTTTTTTGGCGATCATGTCCGTTGCAAATCTTCAGTGTCGGGGAGCCGCTCCGCGGGTTTGCAGTTGATATGTGCGCCGTTTTTTGCCTGATCGGGGCTCCCCGCCTATTTGCCCTGCCAGTTCGGCTTGCGCTTTTCGGCAAAGGCGGCCGCGCCTTCGCGCGCGTCGGATGACGTGAACACCGGCTGGATATAGGCCGCCTGCTTGTCCCACATCTCGGCTTCGGTCCATTCGTGCGAATCGCGCACGATCGCCTTTGACGCGATCAGCGCGAGCGGCCCGTTCTCGGCGACCCGCGCGGCCAGCGTCCTGGCCGCATCCAGCGCGGGCCCCTCGCTGATCTGGTTGATGAAACCCAGGTCATAGGCGCGCTGTGCCGTGATGAAATCGCCGGTCAGGGCCAGTTCCATGGCGACGCGCGGCGGAATCTGGCGGGGCAGCTTGATCAGCCCGCCGGCAGCGGCGGCAAGGCCGCGCTTGGCTTCGGGAATGCCGAATTTCGCCGCCGCGCTGGCCACGATCAGGTCGCACGACAACGCCAGTTCCATGCCGCCCGCCAGCGCATAGCCATCGACGGCGGCGATGATCGGCTTTTTCGGTGTCCATTGCGACAGGCCACCAAACCCGCGACCGGGGATCGACGGCGATTCGCCGCGCAAAAAGCCCTTGAGATCCATCCCCGAACAGAATGTGCCACCCGCCCCCGTCAGGATCGCGACACGCAGATCGGGTTCCGCGTCCAACCGGTCCATCGCTGCGGCGATCCCTTCGGCGGCGGCCTTGTTCATCGCATTCTTGGCCGCCGGGCGGTTAATCGTGATGATCAGGACATTGCCGTCGACTTCGGTCAGGACTTCCACTTCTTGCTCGCTCATCGCACTCTCCCAGCACTCTTAATCGCTTGATTAAGGTTTAGGCCGCGAACGCGCGGTCTGTCCAGCCCTCTTGATCGGGGGCACAGCCGGGACAGGCAAAAACGCGTGCAAACAGGCCGCGCGCGGCGCCTTGCACGGTGCGTCGCACCTGCTAAGGGACGAAACGAAGACTCCGGCCCTGACGCGCGCTTTTCGGGCGGACGGCAGGATCGGCGCCTGCCCAGTCCCCTACCCCCGGAAGGCAAAAGCACCGACATGGCGAAGATCAAGGTGAAAAACCCGGTCGTCGAACTCGACGGCGATGAAATGACCCGCATCATCTGGCAATGGATCCGCGAGCGGCTCATTCTTCCCTACCTCGACATCGATCTCAAGTATTACGATCTGTCGGTTGAGAAGCGCGACGAGACCAACGACCAGATCACGGTCGATTCGGCCAATGCGATCAAGCAGTATGGCGTCGGCGTAAAGTGCGCGACGATCACTCCCGACGAACAGCGCGTCGAGGAATTCCACCTCAAGAAGATGTGGAAGTCGCCCAACGGCACGATCCGCAACATCCTGGGCGGCGTGGTGTTCCGCGAACCGATCGTGATCCAGAACGTGCCCCGGCTGGTGCCCGGCTGGACCGACCCGATCGTGGTCGGCCGCCATGCGTTCGGCGACCAGTACAAGGCGACCGACACGCTGATCCCCGGCCCAGGCAAGCTGCGGCTGGTTTGGGACGGTGACAATGGCGAAAAGATCGATCTCGACGTGTTCGATTTCCCCAGCGCGGGCGTCGCCATGGCGATGTACAACCTCGACGATTCGATCCGCGACTTTGCCCGCGCCAGCTTCAACTATGGCCTCAATCTCGGCTGGCCGGTGTACCTGTCGACCAAGAACACCATTCTCAAGGCCTATGACGGGCGCTTCAAGGACTTGTTCCAGCAAGTGTTCGAGACCGAAGGCTTCAAGGAAAAGTTCGCCGCCGCCGGCATCGAATATCAGCACCGCCTGATCGACGACATGGTCGCCTCGGCGCTGAAATGGTCGGGCAAGTTCGTCTGGGCGTGCAAGAACTATGACGGCGACGTGCAGTCCGACACCGTCGCCCAGGGGTTCGGCTCGCTCGGCCTGATGACCAGCGTGCTGATGAGCCCCGACGGCAAGACGATCGAAGCCGAAGCCGCGCACGGCACCGTTACCCGCCACTATCGCCAGCACCAGCAGGGCAAGGCGACATCGACCAACCCGATCGCGTCGATCTTTGCCTGGACCCGCGGCCTGATCTATCGCGGCAAGTTCGACGAAACGCCCGATGTGGTCGCATTCGCCGAAACGCTGGAACGCGTCTGCATCGAAACCGTCGAAAGCGGCAAGATGACCAAGGACCTCGCCATCCTGATCGGCCCCGACCAGCCGTGGATGACCACCGAGAAGTTCTTTGAAGCGATCGTCGAAAACCTGGAAAAGGCGATGGCGGTCAAAGCCTGACCGCCCACAAGGGGCTTCGGCAGCGATGCCGGAGCCCTTTTTTCCTGGCGATCAGGTCGTTAGTGTACTGAAGCTGAAGTTCGCACCATTGTCATTTGGTCACCCCGGATCTGGTCCGGCGTGACGGTGGTTTCATGGAACGAACCTTGATTCCACCATACCATGATCCCGGTCGGGCGAGGACGAATTCTCAAGCCAGATCGAGCGCCGCGGTCAGATCGCCCGGCGGTGGCCCGCCCGCTGCGATCATCGCCCGGTCGCGCAGCACCAGTCCATCGAGCTTTTCCAGCCCGAACCGCCGGGCAATCAGGCGCAGCACCGATCCGGTGTCATAGGTCGTGTGATCGACATGGCCCTTTTTGGCATGCGGGCTGATCACCAGCGCGGGAATGCGGGTGCCGGGGCCCCAGCGGTCGCCCTTGGGCGGGGCGACATGGTCCCACCAACCGCCGTTTTCATCGAACGTGATGACGATCGCCATGCGGTCCCATTGCGGGCTCGCGCGCAAGGCATCGACCACGGCGGTGATATGGCGGTCACCCGAATCAACGTCGGAATAGCCGGCATGCATGTTGAGATTGCCCTGCGGCTTGTAGAATGTGACCGGGGGCAGCTTGCCCGCCTCGACATCGACCAGAAACCGGTTGGTGCGCGCGGTATCGCCCAGCCCGCCATCGCGCAGCCGCCGGTCGCGTTCGCTGGTGCCGGGGGCGAGCGCAGCGAAATAGTTGAACGGCTGGTGGTGGTACTGAAAATTGGGGGACGGCGGATATTGCCCGTCGCCGCCCGACCCCGCCAGCGCGACGTCCCAGCCGCCGGCATACCACGCCCATTCGACCCCGGCCTTGTCCAGCTTGCTGCCGATGGTGTCATGATGTTGCGGCACCAGAATAATCGGCCGCTTTGAATCAGCCCAGCCCGGCTTTGCCGCGTCGGGCCAGGGTGATGGCAGAAACGGCGGCAGCATCGTGTTGACCGCGCTGAACCCCGCGTAACCGGGCGCGGGCGGCGCAATCTGGCTTTTGACGAAAATCGCCGGGCCGTCGAGCGCGCTCGCCTTGCAATCGGCCGCGCGCTTCAGCCTGATGCCGCCGGGACCGTCTTCCAGTTGCGCAATCAGGTCTTTGGCAATGCTGGTGTCGGCGTCGGGATAGAGCGGCGGCTGCGCCGCAATCAGATACTGGTGGTTGAGGAACGAGCCGCCGAACGCGCCCATGAAGAACCGGTCGCACAGCGTGAATTCGCGCGCCAGGTTCCACAACCGCAAATCGCGGCGCGTCTGCGCATAATGCCCCATGACCAACCCGCCGCTGTCACCCCAGGCCACAAAGCCGTCGTTGCGCCCGCCGTTGATCTGCAACTGGTTTTCATAGAACTGGTGGACCAGATCGCGTGTGACCAGCCCGGTCGGCAGCGGATCGCCCGCCGGCGTGCGCAGCGCAAACGGCCCGTTGGCAAGGCGCGGCAGATCGTCCTGGCCGATCTTGTGGGTGCGGTGTTCGACGACTTGTGCGACCGGCACCATGCCGTCCCATACCGGCGGCAGATGCGGCAACACGCTACCGTCGCGGTCGCGCTGGGTCGCCCGTTCGGCGGACACTTTTGCCAGCGGCTCGGCCAGACCCGGAAAATCGGCAAACAGACAATTAAAGCTGCGATTTTCGGCAAAGATCACCACGATCGTGTCGATCTGGCGCCGCAGCGCCGCATCCACAGCTTTATCACCCGGTTTGTCCACAGGCAGCGCTTGCGCGCTCTCGGCCGCGCCGCCGGCCAGTGCCGCGCCCAGTCCAAAGGCGAGCCCACCCAGAAAATCACGCCGGTCGGTGCGCAGGCTGTCGTCGTCCTTGCTCATGCCAATGCCCTTGCTATGCGTTCAGCCGCCGATCGATCGCATCCCAGATCGCACCGCCGGTGTCGGTGCCGTCGAAATTCTCGATCGCAACGATACCGGTGGGTGATGTCACATTGATTTCAGTCAGCCATTTGCCGCCGATCACGTCGATACCGACGAACACCAGCCCGCGCGCTTTCAATTCCGGGCCCATCGCCGCACAGATTTCGGCCTCCCGTTCAGTCAGGACCGACTTTTCGGCATAGCCGCCGACCGCCAGGTTCGACCGGAATTCGCCCTCGCCCGGCTTGCGGTTGATCGCGCCCAACACCGCGCCGTCGACCAGCACGATGCGTTTGTCGCCCTCGGCCACTTCGGGCAGGAACGTCTGCACCATGAACGGCTCGGGCCAGACCTGGCCGAACAGCTCGGCCAGCGCCGACAGGTTGCCGCCATCGGCCTCGATCTTGAACACCGCTTTGCCGCCGTTGCCGTGCAGTGGCTTTACCACCACCGCGCCGCCGCCATGTTCGCGCTGAAACGCACGCACGTCGGCGGCGGAGCGCGTGATCAGCGTCGGCGGCATGAACCGCGCGTAATCGAGCACATAGACCTTTTCCGGTGCGTTGCGCACCGAACGCGGGTCGTTGACCACCAGCGTTTCGCCCTCAAGCCGTTCGAGCAAGTGCGTCGCGGTGATATAGCCAAGGTCGAACGGCGGGTCCTGCCGCATCAGCACGACGTCAATATCGCGGCCAAGATCGATTTTTCGCACCTCGCCCAGACGGTAATGATCGCCGACCACGCGTTGCACGGTGACCGGGGCCGCATCGGCGGTGACGCGGCCCGCCTGCCACGCGAGCGATCGCACATCATAAAACCACAATTCATATCCGCGCGCCTGCGCCGACAGCATCAGGTGAAAGGTCGAATCCCCGGCGATGTTGATTGTGGCAATGGGGTCCATCTGGACCGCGACGCGTACCGGCATGCGTGACTGTTCCCGTGTAAAGGCAGCGTATTCAAAGCTGCCAGACGTGGACGATGTGGCGCGGCCAGTGCCACGGCGCAAGCAATATCACGTCGATCCGCGCCGTATCATCGGGCCGTGCCAGCCGGGGCAGCAGCGCCTCGGCCGCGCGCGCAACGCGTTGCAGGCGGCGTTCGTCGATGGCCAGATCCAGCGCACGGACGTCGCGTCGCCACTTCACTTCGACAAATGCCAGCACGCGCCCGCGCCGGGCGACGATATCGACTTCGCCGACACCTCGCCCGTGGCCGATCCGCTGTTGGCGCGCGACGATGCGCCAGCCTTTGGCGATCAGATAGAGCGCCGCCAGCCCCTCGCCGCGCCGGCCGTCGCGAGCAGCGCGGCGTTTGCGATTCACGGCGCATCCGTTTGCAGTTCCAGTGCGCGGCGATAAAGCGCACGGCGATCGACCCCCAGCGCACGCGCGACATCCTTGGTCGCCTGCGACATCGGCAGGCGCTCCAGCGCCTCGCGCAGCGCGGCATCGATCGCCGCGTCATCGGGCGCGACCGGGGCCACCGGCGGCCCGGCCAGCACGACGATTTCGCCTCTGGGCGGATGCGCGCGGTAATGTTCGGCCAATTCCTCTGCGCTGCCCCGGCGGCATTCCTCGAACATCTTGGTCAATTCGCGCGCGACCGCGATTTCGCGGCGGGGCAACAATCGGCCCATGGCATCCAGCGTATCGGCCAGTCGTGGCCCGGTGTCATAGAACACCAGCGTGGCCGGCACCGGCGCCAGTTCGGTCAGGACATCCCCCTTCGCCTTGTCCTTGCCCGGCAGAAAGCCGCCAAACAGGAACCGGTCGGTGGGCAGGCCCGCCAGCGTCAGCGCGGTGATCAGTGCACTCGGTCCCGGCAGGCTGGTGACGACGATCCCTTCGGCCTGTGCCGCGCGCACCAGACGATAACCGGGGTCGGAAATCAGCGGCGTGCCCGCGTCCGACACAAGCGCGACCGGCTCGGTCCGCATCAGATCAATCAGCGCGTCACGCGCACCGGCGTCGGCATGGTCGTCATAACGGCGCAGCGGCTTCTTCAGCCCCAGATGCGCCATCAGCTTGCCGGTGACACGGGTATCCTCGCAGGCGATGGCCGATACCGCGCCCAGCACGCCGATTGCGCGGCGGGTCATATCGCCGAGATTGCCAATAGGCGTGGCAACAATATAGAGGCCGGGTTGAAGAGGTTCGTTTTCGGGCGAAGGCAATTCGGGCGATTGATGGTCCATGGGCCCAGCATGGACCCGGGCAGGGGAAAGAGGCAAGCAGATGATCGACAACGGCAACCAGGCGCCCTCGCGCAACGGCCTGATCCGGCGCGCGGTGGTGACGGGCATGCTCGCGCTGCTGTCGGCCTGCGCCGTCGTGCCCAGGCCGGCGCCGCAGGCAGCGGTGCAAAAACCGGTCGAAGTTGCGCCGCAGGCCAATGTCCTGCCCACCGACAGCGATCGTCACCGCGTCGCGCTGCTGGTGCCGATGACCGGGGTCTATGCCAATGTCGGCCAGGCGATCGCCAATGCCACGACCAAGGCGCTGCTCGACACCAACGCCCAGAACTTGCGCATCACGACGTATGACACCGCCAACGGCGCCGGTCCCGCCGCTGCAAAGGCGATAACCGATGGCAACAAACTGATTCTCGGGCCGCTCAATGCCGAAGATGTCAGTGCGGTCGCCACGGTTGCCCGCCCGGCGCATGTGCCGATGATCACCTTTTCCAACGACGCCGAAGTTGCCGCCCGCGATGTGTTCGTGTTTGGCGAAGTGCCGGGGCAATCGGTGGCGCGGGTGATCGGCTATGCCCGCGCGCACGGCGTGACCGCGGTCGGCGCGATCATCCCCGTCGGCCTCTATGGTCAGCGCGTGGCGGCCGGATTGACCAGCGCAACGCGCGCCAGCAATGTCCGCCTGACCGATATCGAAACCTACGAACGCACCAACACCTCGGTCGCCAGCGCGATCCGCCGGGTCAAGGCCAAGGGCCAGATCGATGCCATCCTGATCGCCGATGGCGCGCGCATCTCTGCATATGCCGCGCCGTTCGCTCCGGGGGTCCGTCTGCTGGGGACCGAATTGTGGGGCGGCGAAAGCACGATCGCGCAAAGCAAGGCGTTGAACGGGGCGTGGTTTGCCACGGTCGCCGACAACCGGTTCGGCCAGTTCGAGCGGTCGTACCGTTCGCGCTTTGGCACGACGCCGCCGCGCATTGCAACGCTGGGCTATGACGCCGTGCTGCTGACACTCAACGTCGCGAGGGGCTGGAGGGATGGTTCGCTGTTTCCGACCGGGCGCCTGTACGATCCGCAAGGCTTCATCGGCATCGACGGGGTGTTCCGGTTCAATGAGTTCGGTATCGCCGAACGCGCAATGGAAGTGCGCGAGGTCAGCGGCGGCACCTTCGTGACGGTCAGCCCGGCGCCCGAACATTTCCAGCAGAATGCCTATCGCCAATAAAGCCGGGATAAGCGCCCCTATCGGCTTGCGCAGGATTCCATCGATCCGCTATGACAACAACCATGGCCGATGACCTGTTCGAGAAGCTGCCCGCCGCGTTCCCTGCCGACAGTTACGATGGTTCCGCGATCGAGGTGCTCGAAGGGCTGGAACCGGTGCGCCGTCGCCCCGGCATGTATATCGGCGGCACCGACGAACGCGCGCTGCATCACCTGGTCGCAGAAGTGCTCGACAACGCGATGGACGAGGCCGTCGCCGGCCATGCCAACCGCATCGAGATCACCATCGAGGAAGAACCGGGCGCCGCCGGGCGCGTGACGATCAGCGACAACGGACGCGGCATCCCGGTCGACGAACACCCCAAATATCCGGGCAAGTCCGCGCTCGAAGTGATCATGACCACGCTCCATTCGGGCGGCAAGTTTTCCGGCAAGGCCTATGCCACGTCGGGCGGGCTGCACGGCGTCGGGATTTCGGTGGTCAACGCGCTGTCGACGCTGACCCGGGTCGAAGTCGCGCGCAACAAGGAATTGTACGCGCAGGAATTTTCCTGCGGCCTCGCGACCGGCCCGCTGCAACGGATCGGCAACGCGCCCAACCGGCGCGGCACCACCGTGACGTTCGTGCCCGACGCGACGATCTTTGGCGCGGACGCGCGGTTCAAGCCGGCGCGGCTGTTCCGCCTTGCCCGGTCCAAGGCCTATCTGTTTGCCGGCGTCGAAATCCGCTGGAAATGCGCCGCGGCGCTGGCCAGCGACGACGTTCCGGCCGATGCGACGTTCCAGTTTCCCGGCGGGCTGGCCGATCATCTGGTCGAACAGGTTTCGGGCCGTGAATGCGTCACCACCGTGCCGTTCACCGGGCGACAGGATTTTCCGGCCGGCCCCGGCGGCGAGGAGATGGGCCGGGTCGAATGGGCGATTGCCTGGCCGCTGTGGTCCGACGGCGCCTACAGCTATTACTGCAACACCATTCCGACCCCTGATGGCGGCACGCATGAACAAGGCCTGCGCGCCGCGCTGACCCGGGGCATTCGCGCGTTCGGCGAACTGATCGGCCAGAAAAAGGCCAAGGACATCGCGCCCGAGGACATGATTACCGGCAGCGAAGTCATGCTGTCGGTGTTCGTGCGCGACCCCCAGTTCCAAAGCCAGACCAAGGACCGGCTGACCAGCCCGGAGGCGGCGCGGCTGGTCGAAGCGGCGGTGCGCGACCATTTCGACCATTTCCTGACCGACAACATGGATCGTGGCAAAGCCCTGCTCGGCGCGGTGATGGAGCGGATGGACGAACGGCTGCGCCGCAAGGCCGAGCGCGAGATCAAGCGCAAGACCGCGACCAACGCGCGCAAGCTGCGCCTGCCGGGCAAGCTGACCGACTGTTCGGGCGAAACCGATGCCGAAACCGAACTGTTCATCGTCGAAGGCGACAGCGCCGGCGGCAGCGCCAAACAGGCGCGCGACCGCAAGACCCAGGCGATCCTGCCGATCCGGGGCAAGATCCTGAACGTCGCATCGGCCACCAACGACAAGATCCGCGCCAACCAGGAAATCGCCGACCTGTCGCTGGCGCTGGGTTGCGGCACACGCAAGGACTGCAACGCCGACGCGCTGCGGTATGATCGCGTCATCATCATGACCGACGCCGATGTCGACGGCGCGCATATCGCCACGCTGCTGATGACGTTCTTTTTTCAGGAAATGCCCGACCTGGTGCGTAAAGGGCATCTCTATCTGGCGCAGCCGCCGCTCTATCGCCTGACCGCCGGCACGACCAACGCCTATGCCCGCGACGACGCCCACCGCGCCGAACTGGAAGCGACGGTGTTCAAGGGCCGCAAAGTCGAAGTCGGCCGCTTCAAGGGCCTGGGCGAAATGAACCCGGCCCAATTGCGCGAAACCACAATGAGTCCGGCGACCCGATCGCTGCTGCGCGTCACGCTGCCCGAAACGCACGAACAGCGCCATGTTATCAAGGACCTGGTCGACCGGCTGATGGGCCGCAACCCCGAACACCGCTTCATGTTCATCCAGAACCGCGCGGCCGACATCGATCCGGACCTGATCGACGCTTAACGCATCGTGCAAAAATGTGGGAACCGGTTTTTGCAAAAAAGATGCGACAACAAAGCCCTAACCAAATTCCGCCTTGATGCGGGCAAACCGGTGCATGCGCTCATGCAGCACCGTGACGATCCCTACCGCGCCATCGTCCAGCAATTTCCAGTAGATGAAATGGTGTTCATACCGGCAGAGATAGCCGCTGACACCGAATTCGGCCGGAATCGCGCCCCACGGAAACGCCCGGTCAGCAATGGCATCAAAACGCGCAAAAAGACCTCGGATATAGCGCTCCGCCTGCGCTTCACCCCATTGCTCACGCGTATGGACAAGGATTTCGTCCAGCCGTTCCCCGGCCGCTGCATTTGACGTGCATCGGCAATTCTTGCCATTCGCGGGGCGTGGAACCCCACCCGTCCACTGCACTTCACGCGCCCAAGAAATTCACGGCGCCTCGCCGGTTTTTGGGCTGTCCTCTTCACCCTCGACCTGGGTGAAGGTATAGGTGATGTGCACGCGGGTGCCGAGCAGCGGCTTGCCGTTGAGGCGCGGCGGGCGGACCAGGAATTGCCACGCGGCTTCGCGCATGACGCGGGCCATGCCCGTGCCGCGCGGTTCTTCGCTGACTTCGTGGCAATCTTCGACATGATAGTTTTCGATCATGCGGCATTCGATTTCTGCCCGGCGGCCGGTCGCCTGGCCGGGACGCATATAGTTTTCAAACACCGTCTTGGGCGGTTTGCGATACCATTCCACATTGTAGAAACTTGTTCCGCCCTCGCCGACACCGCCGCCGTGACCACCACCGCCGGCCGAGGCATTGGCATTGCCGGACGACGGTGCCGAATGGATGTTGCCGATATCGGCCGAGGCCATTTCGGCGTGGCTGGTGTGAATGAACCCTTCGGGCCAGTCGACTTTGTTGGGGTTGTTGACCTCGATATGCGGCAACAGCTTTGGCGCGGCGGTGGCCTTGGTGTGTTGCGGCGCAGTGACCGCCTTGGCCGCGGCGCGCGCCTTGGTCGGATTGGGTTGTTTCTCGCCCGGAGGCGGCCCAAGGTTCATCGCCGTCAGAACTGTGACGGCGGTATGGGTGACATCCCGGATCGCCGCCATCGACAACAGCGCGAGCAGCAACAGCGCGCACATGGCGAATGACAGCAACGCCGCGACATACCGCGAATTGCGCGGCGCGCCATAACGGCTCGGCCCCTCTGCGCCGATTTCCGGATTTGGGTCAGGTGTCGTCAGCGAAGATTCCATCACCTGTCAAAACGTTTCAAAATCGCGCGGCCCCTCGCCTTGCCCTGCCAACGCGACCGCCCGGATGCAACCGTTTTGCTGGACCGCCGCGCCCTCTGCGACGTTTTGCGACAGGTGTCCGCGTCTTTGTCGAAACCGTGTTCGCCGACCCTTGCTCTGGGCGTGGGAGAACGATACGCTTAATCACTTGGTTAAAAAGGTCAGGACAGATCGATGCGTTTCGAAGGCACCAGCAATTACGTCGCCACCGATGATCTGAAAGTCGCGGTCAACGCCGCCGTACTGTTGCGCCGCCCCTTGCTGGTGAAAGGCGAACCGGGCACCGGCAAGACCGTGCTGGCGCATGAAATCGCCAAGGCGGTGGGCGCGCCGCTGATCGAATGGAATGTCAAATCGACCACCAAGGCGCAGCAGGGCCTGTACGAATACGACGCGGTCGCGCGCCTGCGCGATGGCCAGTTGGGCGACGAGCGCGTCCACGACATCCGCAACTATATCAAGAAGGGCAAGCTGTGGGAGGCATTCACCGCGCCCGAACTGCCGGTCCTGCTGATCGACGAAATCGACAAGGCCGACATCGAGTTTCCCAACGACCTGTTGCAGGAACTCGATCGCATGAGCTTTGACGTCTATGAGACGCAAGAACGGATCACCGCGCAGGAACGCCCGATCGTGGTCATCACCTCGAACAATGAAAAGGAATTGCCCGACGCGTTCCTGCGCCGGTGTTTCTTTCACTATATCAAGTTTCCCGACCGCGACACGATGCAGGCGATCATCGACGTGCATTTCCCCGGTATTCAGCGCACGCTGATCGCCAAGGCGATGGAAGTGTTTTATGAAGTCCGCGATGTGCCGGGCCTGAAGAAAAAGCCCAGCACGTCCGAACTGCTCGACTGGCTGAAACTGCTGCTCAACGAGGACATGCCGCTCGACGTGCTGCAGAACCGCGACCCGACCAAGGCGATCCCGCCGTTGCACGGGGCCTTGCTGAAAAACGAACAGGATATCATGCTGTTCGAACGGCTGGCGTTCATGTCGCGTCGCAATGGGTGACGCGCGCGGCTGCGGAGATGGGTGATGGGCTATACCGGTCGGTGCCTGTGCGGCGCGGTCACCTTGCGGATCGATGGCGACGCCGTCGGCGCAGCGCAATGCTGGTGCCGCCAGTGCCAGATCAGTGCCGGCGGCGGCCCTGCCAACAACGCGATCTTCATGACCGACGTCGTCCGCATCGAAGGCCAGCTTGCGACCACCGGTTGGCAGGCGGCGAGCGGCACGCACCCGACGCTCGATTTCTGCCCCGCTTGCGGCACGCATGTCTGTGGCCGCAGCCCGTCTGGCCCAGGCATGATGGCCGTGCGCATCGGGGTGATCGACCAACCGCACGACCTTGTCCCACAGATGGCCATCTGGATCGAGGAAGCCCCGGCATGGGCCGTGATCGATCCGGCATTGCCCCGCATGACGCGCCAGACGCCTGATCCGGAGGATAAGCAGTGACTTATACCGGACGGTGTGCCTGTGGCACGGTGACCTTGCGGATCGCGGCAAAGCCGCTGGCCACGCGTCAGTGCTGGTGCCGCCAATGCCAGACCATTGCCGCCGGCAGCGCGACCAACAATGCGATTTTTCCGGCCGAGGCGGTGCAGATCGATGGCTCGCTGGCCGCTGCCAGTTGGACCGCGGCCAGCGGCAACGTGCTGACATTCCATTATTGCCCGGCGTGCGGCAGCCAGGTCTATGGGCAGAGCTCGGCGCGTCCCACCATGAAAACCGTGCGCTTTGGCGTGATCGACCAACCGCATGACCTTGCCCCGCAGGCGGTGATCTGGACCGATGATGCGCCACCCTGGGCAGTGTTCGACCCGGCGCTCGAACGCTTTGCCCGGCAGCCCCCCGCCCCGGCACCCGCTAAACAAGGCTGAATCTCGATGTTTTTCAACTTCGTCGACGAACTGCGCGCAGCCGGGATTTCGGCCAGCTTCAAGGAGCACCTGGTGCTGCTGGAAGCGCTCGACAAAGAGGTGATCGACCGCACCCCCGAAGCGTTCTATTACCTGTCGCGCGCGACGTTCGTAAAGGACGAGGGGCTGCTCGACCGGTTCGACCAGGTGTTCAACAAAGTGTTCAAGGGGC
>Ga0116227_10010168_pt1 | contig 16594 bp, 16 predicted proteins | sample S1TSphgellanicum_FD_89693 | JGI IMG/M metagenome (GOLD analysis project Ga0116227, IMG submission 89693) | Host-associated microbial communities from peat moss isolated from Minnesota, USA - S1T2_Fb - Sphagnum magellanicum MG | ecosystem: Host-associated > Plants > Peat moss > Unclassified...
GATGGCGTGAGAGAATGAGGCACTGGAAAGCCGGATGAGATCGAAAGACTCACGTCCGGTTTGGTGAGAGGGGCCGAGAAACCGACAGTGGCAACGCTGCACGGCGCTCTGCCCCTACTCTACTGCACGTCCGGTTCGGAGGGGGGCCGAGCAATGTTCTCTCTGAGACCTTGCCGGCCTACCCTACCGGCGCAAATCGATGGCTTGCCCGAGCGTTACCACCAAGTCCCGGAACCAGCGCCGAAGGTCGAACGGATCGCCGCCGCCGAGGCCTTCTTTGCCAGCATCCCGGCAACGGTGAACCATGGCGGCGACCGGGCTTATTATATGCCGTCAGCCGACCGCATTCAGCTTCCGCCTTTCGCAGCCTTTCATGATGCCCATGGTTATTATGCCACGAGGGGCCATGAGACTGTCCATTGGACTCGCCATGAAAGCCGCCTTGATCGCTCATTCGGACGGGAGAAGTGGGGCGATGAAGGGTATGCACGTGAGGAGTTAGTGGCGGAATTGGGCGCTGCCTTCCTTGCTGCCGATCTTGGACTGGCCATTGAGCCGCGCCCGGACCACGCCAGCTACATCGCGAGCTGGATCACGGTGCTGCAAAACGACACCCGCGCCATCGTGCAGGCTGCAGCCCACGCCGAGCGCGCAGTGGCCTATCTGCATCAACTGGCGAGTCCGGATAAGGTGAGGGAAGCCGCTTAACTGCCGATGGATGAGGTCGCCTCGAAATGGCGCGGCGACTTCATTTGACCTCTGCGTCACGACGTGGCAGACATCAATTGTACAGCTGGTTTGCGACCTTACCGCAATAAACGGCGGCGGTTCGAGTGCCTTTTAAGGCCAGAATTTTTGGGGCCCTTTTGGGGGCCCCGACTGAGGTTCGAACTAGATTTTAAAAAAATCAATTATTTCAATGAGGTTATTGCAGTCCCTCCTTCCTACCACTTTTCAAACACTTGGTGGTTTAGTGCGAAGCGGTTTGCAGCGAACTGTAAACCACCGACCGCGCCTCTGCACTCCCCCTTATTCGCGCTTGATCACGATATGCGTTGCCAGTTCCGATGGCGTGGATTCGGTCACCCGATAGCCCAGCGCGGACAGATCCAGTCCCGCGAACAAAACCTCACCCCGGCCCAGCAGCACCGGCGAGAGCGCGACATGCATCTCATCGACCAACCCGGCCTGCAGATATTGCCGTACGGTCGCCACGCCGCCGCCGATTTTCACGTCTGCATCTCCCGCAGCCTCGCGCGCGCGTTCCAGCGCGACCTTGATCCCTTCGGTCACGAAATGGAAGGTGGTGCCGCCCTCCATCACGATGGGTTCGCGCGGGTGGTGGGTGAGGATAAAGGTCGGCGCGTGATAGGGCGGGTTGTCGCCCCACCAGCCTTTCCACGCGTCATCGGGCCAGTCCCCGCGAATGGGTCCGAACATGTTGCGGCCAAGGATGAAGGCGCCAAAGCCGTCCATCGAGCGATGGGCAAAGGCCTCATCCACCCCGTCCGAGCCACCATCCCGGCCGGTCATCGCGCGGAAGGTCTTGGTGCCGAAGAACCAGTTGAACATCTCCGGGCCGCGCTGACCCAGCGGGTTGTCGAGGCTCTGCTCGGGGCCTGCGCCGAAACCGTCCAGCGAGAGGGAAAAACCCGCGACTCTGACATGCCCCATTCAAGCCTCCTCGATTGTTGCGGCCATGCTGCCTTGCCCCGGCCCCCCGTGCAACGGGCAAGTCGGCAGGCTGCCCTTACGCCACGCTGCGCGTGCCGTGCCGCCCGGCGATAAAGGCCAGCACCGCCTCCTCGGGCAGGGCATGGGCGAAGAGATAGCCTTGCAACTCGTTGCAGCCCGCTTCGGACAGGCGGTTCATCTGATCGGGGTTTTCCACGCCCTCGGCGGTCACGGTCAGGCCCATGGCGTGTCCCAGCGTGACGACCGAGGTGACAATGGCCGCCGCTTCCTCATCATGCCCCAGATTGTTGGTGAAGGAGCGGTCGATCTTGATCTTGTCGATCTTGAAATGGCGCAGATAGCTCAATGACGAATAGCCCGTGCCGAAATCATCGAGAGCGATGCGGAAGCCCACCTCGCGCAAGCGGCGCATGGCCTCGGCGGCGGGGGAGTCTTCGCTCAGCAGCACGCTTTCGGTGATTTCCAGCTCGATCTGCGCCGGGCGGCATCCGGCCTGCGCCACGATGGCGGCAAAGCGCTCCACCACCAGCGGCGCGCGCAACTGCACCGGCGAGACATTGACCGCCACGAACAGCTCGGGCAGCCGCGCCGCCATGCCGCATGCCTGCGCCAGCACCCATTCGCCCAGCGGCAGGATCAGCCCGGTCTCCTCGGCGATGGGGATGAACTGTTCGGGCGGCAGCATGCCCCGGCTCGGGTGGTTCCAGCGGGTCAGCGCCTCCAGCCCGATGACCTTGCCGCTGCCGGCATCGACCTCGGGCTGGTAATGCACCGCAAGGCCGGTGCCGGTGGTGAGGGCATGGCGCAATTCGTCCTCGATCTGGCCGCGCAGCCTCACAGTCTCATCCATGGCGGGGACGAAGATCTGGAAGCGCCCGCGCCCGCCATGCTTGGCCTGATAGAGCGCGATGTCGGCCTTGCGCATCAGCTCGCCGCGATCCATCCCGGCGTCGGGCGTGCAGGCCACGCCGATGCTGACGCCCACGAAGGTCTGGCTGCCCATCAGCATGAAGGGTTCATCCACGGTGGCCAGAATGCGCTCGCACAGGATGGGGATGTCGCCGTCGTCCTCGATGTCGCAGGCCAGCAGGCAGAATTCGTCGCCCCCCAGCCGCGCCACCGTGTCAGAGGCGCGCATCGTTTCGGAGAGGCGCTGCGCGAAGTCGCGGATCAGCGCATCGCCCGCCGCGTGGCCCAGCGTGTCATTCACCTGCTTGAACCTGTCGAGGTCAAGCGCCAGCACCGCGCAGCGCTTGCCCCGCCGCGCCCGGGCCAAAGCCTGGTCGAGCCGGTCATGAAACAGCGCGCGGTTGGCAAGGCCGGTGAGCACATCATGGAAGGCCAGGTGCTGGGCCTGCGCCTCGCTGGCCTGCAGATCGAGCACCGCCGCCGACAGCCGCGTGCCCGAACGCCACAGCGACCAGACCAGCGTCGCCATCGCGCCCAGCATCACCAGCAGGACCAGCCCCGCCATCGGCCCCAGATAGCGGGTGATGAGCCTTCCGGGCACATCGGCCTGCCAGAACAGAAAGCCGAGCCGCTCATCCATCTGGTCGCGGATTTCGATGCCGGTCTCGCCGGGGCGGGGCGCGGCGTCCACCGACAGGCGCAGGCCCTTGAGCATGTTCCATGTCGCCAGCCTCCGCAGATATTGCGCATCGAGAAAGCGCACGCTGACCAGATAATGCTCGGCGCCATTGGTGCCGGCGATGCGCATGACGCTGGCAATCGCCGGGCGCCCGGTCACTTGCGTCGTGTCGCTGGCATAGGTGGTGCTGGCGCGGGTCAGCACGGTGGAGCGGCGGCGCGGCACATGGCCGTAATCGGCGCGGCCGATGAGCGCCTTGCGGTCGCGCACCACGGCCAGAAAGGGCGCCAGATCCTTCGCCACCCGCAGGTAACGCGCGGTGGCCACGCCATGGCCTTCCTCGAAGGCGTAGACGGGCCTGCCCTCAGGATCGAGGATGAAGGTCATGTCATGGTGGTACATATCGTGCAGCCAGCCGCCGACCTCGCGATTGAGCCATTGCGGGTCGATGGGGCGCATGGCGAGGTGCTGGATCAGCTGCCCCCAGATGGCGATGCCCTGCTGCTCATAGGCCAGTTCGTCGGCGCTGCTGGAAAGCGCCTGACGGGCAAGCTCCGACTGATGTTCCAGCATGACGGCATCGCTGGTGCGCGTGGCCCAGAGCAGCCCGCCAAAGGTGAAGCCCACCACCGCCAGCGCCAGCAAAGCTACGGGCAGCAGCACCTGCCGGGCAAAGGATTGGCTGAAGGCCCTGTTATGGGTGGGCTGCTGATACACGCGACATATCGTCCTGTGGCCGCTGCGGGTGTGAGCGGCTTCGAGGGCGTTTCCTGTTTGGCCAAACGGGAAAAAGGATCGGATGCACTGTGCTGAAAACGCCTTTGCCCTGCTTTGCGGGATCAGGCGCAAATTATCTGGTGGAAGCCGCTTAGGGGATCTCCGAAGGATAGGCCGGGTGAGGGTTCAAGAAAGACCCCGCTGGCGCGATCGACGCCAGCGGGGTCTTTTACCGTCAGGATGCGCGCATCTTAGCGTCCGATGGCGCGCGACTGGGCGTTTTCTTCGGCATTCAGGCGATGCTGCTGGCCGCGGGTGATGTAGCCGCCATTGGCGCGGGCATCGGCATGATCCTGCGCGGCGATCGAGCGGTCGGTGGCGCGCATCGCGCGGGCCTGACCGCGGGTGATCTCGCCCTCGCGGCGTTCCTGATTGATGCGGGCGAGCTGGTGATGCTCACGGTGAAGCACTTCGTGCTGGCGCGGGTGGCGCTAGTTCCAGGTGGCGGCGCTGGCGCTGCTGCTCACGGCGGCCAGCGAGGCGGCGGTGGCAAGGGCGAGGATGAGCTTGCTGGTGACCATGATGCTTGCACTCCTGTTGGGCCGGAGGTTCCTCCCGTCCGGTGTTTGCGTGATGGGCCGAGTCCGTTAAACCGTTTCTGAGCCGCGATGAAAGGCGGCGTTCAGCCTGCTGCCTCGCGTTGGGACAGCGATGCGGAACGTTGCCCCTTCGCCGCATTGAGGCAGGGGGCCTCCTGCCCTATGAACGCCGGCAGACACCGGCGGGATCGACCCGCCCAGCCGTTGCAAGGGCCGCACAGGAATGAACGAATACCCGCAGCACGATGTGCAGCATGCGACGCAGCAGAGTCTGCAACATCAGTCGGACCGGGCCTTTCTGGGCCATCCGCGGGGGCTGGGCTATCTGGCCTTCACCGAAGGGTGGGAGCGGTTTTCCTATTACGGCATGACCGCGCTGCTGGCACTTTACAGCGCGCATTATCTCTTCACGCCGGGCCATATCGAGAAGATCTGGGGCTTTGGGGCCTTCCGCCATCTGCTTGAACTGTTCTTCGGGCCGCTGGCGCCGCTGACCATGGGCGGCGCGATTGCCGCGCTGTACAGCGCTCTGGTCTATCTCACACCGCTGCTGGGCGGCTTTGTGGCGGACCGCTACATCGGGCGCAGGCGGGCGGTGATTTTCGGCGCGGTGACGATGGCCGTGGGCCATTTCTGCATGGCGTTTGACGAGACCTATCTCATCGCTCTGGCCTGCATTCTGCTGGGCAGCGGCTTTTTCAAGGGCAATCTGGCGGCGTAGGTGGGCGACCTTTATGCAGCCGGCGATACGCGCCGCGCCGATGCCTTCCAGATCTACACGCTGGCCATTCAGGTGGCGGTGATCGTCTCGCCGATCGTCTGCGGCTATCTGGGACAGAAGGTGGCGTGGCATGCCGGTTTCGGCGCGGCGGGCGTGGGCATGCTGATCGGACTTGGCATCTATCTGTCGGGCCAGCGCTGGCTGCCCGCCGAGCCCAAGCCCGCGCCGGGCCATATCACCGAGCCGCGCCCCACATTGCAGCCCGGCGAGGGCAAGCGCATTGCGCTGCTGGTGCTGCTGATCCCGGTGATCGCCTGCGCCTTTGTGGGCAATCAGGAGATTTTCGCCGCCTATGAGCTGTGGGGCGACCTGCATTATCAGCTCGTCTTTTTCGGGCATGCCATTCCGGCGAGCTTCCTGATCTCGTTCGACGCCATCGTGTCGACCTCCACGCTGATCGCCTCGGTCGCCTTCTGGCGCTGGTGGAGCACGCGCCATGTCGAGCCCGACGAGATCACCAAGATCACGCTGGGCACCTTTGTGGCCGCGCTGGCGCCGCTCTGCCTGTCGCTGGGCGCGATGCATGAGGCGGCGACCGGCGAGAAGATCGGGTTGGGTTGGGCACTGGGCTTCCACATCCTCAACGATATCGGCTTCGTGCATATTTATCCGGTGGGCATCGCGCTCTATTCGCGGGTGGCGCCCAAGGCGGTGAATTCCACGATGATGGCGGCCAATCTGCTCTCGCTGTTTCTGGCCGGGATGATCGTGACCAAGCTGGCGACCCTGCTCGACAAGCTGCCCGGTGCGGCTTTCTGGGGCCTGCATGCCGCGATCATCGCCGGGGCGGGGGCGGTGCTGCTGGTCCTGCGCAGCGCTGCCGGGCGTTTGCTGGCCCCGGTTGCCGAGTAGCTTTTGCCACTTTTGCAGTGGCGTGATAGGGATGCATGATGCAACTCGATGGCCGCCTGTCGCGCATGCTTCATGTGCTGATCCATATGGACCGCGCCGATGGGCCGATCACCTCGGCCCAGGCCGCCCAGATGCTTCACACCAATCCGGTGGTGGTAAGGCGCACCATGGCAGGCCTGCGCGAGGCCGGTTTCGTGGCCTCGGAAAAGGGTCATGCCGGGGGCTGGCGGCTGGTGGTTCCGCTGGGCAGCGTGACCATGCTCGACATCTATCGCGCCGTGGGGGAGCCGCGCATCTTCGCCATCGGTCTGGCCGACCCGGCGCCGCAGTGTCTGGTCGAGCAGGCGGTCAATGAATCGATGAGCGATGCGCTGAATGCCGCCGAGGCCATGCTGATCGCCCGATTGGGGCAGGTCACGCTGGCGCAGATCGCCCGGAGTTTCGAGGTGCGCTATGCCTCCTGCGAAGGGCAGGGCGCCGAGGCGGGATAGGGCCCAAGCGTCAGCCGCGCTGTTCGAGCAGCCTTGTGGCCGCCGCCAGCCCGGCGCGCGCCGCTGCTTCCACAGTCGCGCCATCCTCCATCAATGTGGCGAGCGCGGCCCCGGCAAAAGTGTCTCCTGCCCCGGTGGCGTCCAGCGTTTTGAGCATCGCCGTGGGAAGGGTGACGGTGTGGCCCTTGCGGTGGATATGCACGCCATGCTCGCCATCGGTTTCGAACAGGATTTGATCGACGGGCGAGGGGCCGTCTGACCGCCCCAGAAACGCGCTTTCGTGGCGGTTGTGGAAGATGATGTCGGCGCGGGCGCGCAGCCTGTCGCACAGCGCCGGGGGGAAGGAGGTGGCATCGGCCTTCACGATCCAGGCCAGCTTCTGGCCGGGCGCCATCATGGCCAGCGCCTGCTCGGCCAGATCGCTGGGGCCGGCGGCGATCACGATCCATGCGGCCTTGCGCAGCGTGGCCTGCTGCTCGGGCGAGAGCGGGCTTGCCGCATCGCCGCCGCGATCCAGAAAGCAGCAATAGCGGCCATCCGGGCGATGGATCAGCACGCAGACCGGGGTGCGGTGAACCTTGCTCTGCACGATGGCCCCGGTCGAGAGGCCGCGCTGGCGCATCTGCCCGATCAGATCCGTGTCCGAGGGATCGGTGCCGATGTTGCACACCAGCGCCACATCATGCCCCGCCTGCGCCAGAGCCGCCCCGGCATAGACCGGCGCCCCGCCCATGCGTGGCCAGCCCTGATCGGCGACGGTGATGGCATTGGTGCCCTCCACCAGCACCGGCCCGTCGCTTTGGGCGATAAAATCCAGCGTCGCATAGCCGATCAGGGCAATGGCGGTGCGGATTGGCATGGCAGCGTCCCTTTCGGCCCATGGGGCGCCTGACGTAGCGCCTGCGAAAATCTGTTGCGACAGCTAGAACCAGCCGATATGAAAAACAAGTGAAACGTTACATGATTGTCTTAATTGGACGCTAGATGAGCATCAGCGGCGAGTCGCAGCGGCTCGCGGAAAGGGGCATGATGATTTCTCGACTGGATAAACGATGGCTGCAGACAGCCTCTTGCGTGGCACTGGTTCTGGCGGGCGCGAAGGCCGCTCGAGCGGAGGATGCGCCCGCCGAGGCCCCCCGCAGCGACATCATCGTCACCGCGCAAAAGCTGGGCGCGGGCAAGGCGCGCGCCACCTTCCAGCTCGACCGGGCGGATATCGATGACCGCCCGCTGGGTGCCGACATCACGCAAAGCCTTGAAAAGGTGCCGGGTGTGAAGGTGTCGACCGGCGATGCGCGCGGCGGCTCCTTCTCTTTCGAGATCTTCATGCGTGGCCTCAGCAAGGAGCAGATCGGCTTCACGCTCGACGGCATCCCCACGGGCGACGCGCGTTTCAACGGCGGTTCGCCGCCGCAGCGCTTTATCGAATCCTCCAACATCGGCAGCATCGTCGTTTCGCAGAGCGCGGGCGATGTCGGCGCGCCCTCACGCTTCGCGCTGGGCGGCTTTATCGATTTCCGCTCGGACGATCCGGCCAAGACCTTCACCGTCACGGGCGAGGGCGGGGTGGGCAGCTACAATTACCACCGCGAATATCTGCGCGTCGATACGGGCACGCTGCCGGGCAACATCGCGATGTATGGCAGCTTCTCGCACCAGTATAACGACAATTGGGCCGGGCCGAACGCCCGCCGCTCCTACCGTGACCATGGCGAGTTCAAGGCGGTGAAGCTGTTTGACAATGGCTCCTTCCTGAAGGCGCGCGTGTCGTACAACAGCCAGTTCGACAATGATTTCAACATCGTCACCCTGCCGCAATTCCTCGCCAACCCGAAGGGCGACGGCCTTAACGATGTGCTGACGGGCGTCCCCAACAAGGACCTGTTCTACGGCGGCACCTTCGGCGGGGCGCGGCGCGATTTCCTCGCCTATATCAACGGCAAGGCGGTGCTGGGCGACCACATCACCCTCACCGCCAATCCCTATTACCAGACGTTGGACGGCTATTCGCTCAGCTATCAGAACGCGCATCGCCAACTGACAGGCAGCGATCCCTATGCGGTGACGGGCTACAACGCCACGGGCGGCGCGGTGCGCCCCGCGCTGGTCACCACATCGAACCCCAATGTCTATGGCGGCCCCGCCGATATGCGCGTTACGCCCCGCAAGCGTGAGCGTTACGGCGCCACCGGCGAGCTGAAGATCACCGATCTGATCCCGCGCAACACGCTGCGTTTCGGCGCCTGGTACGATGGCGGCACCTCCACCGAGGAGCGCGATTACTACCAAATCATCCCCAGCACGACGACGCTGGCCTGGAAGGGCGGCACGCCCTCCTATGTCGCCTACAACCGCTGGACCTCGATCTCCACGCTGGAGCTTTACGCGCAGGATTCCTTCCAGATCATCCCCGATGTGCTGCGGCTGGATGCCGGGATCACCTCGTATCACATCCGCTATAAGGCGCGCTCGCCGCTGGAATATTCGGCCAATCTCAACTTTGTGCAGACCTCTCCGGTGCAGCCCAAGATCGCGTTGAGCCTGAAACCGGCTGACCATTGGGAGCTGTTCGGCGGCTATGCGCAGAACTTCTCGGGCATTTCGGAGGATGCCTTCCTCGGCTCGACGGCGGTGATCCAGCCGGGGGATTTGAAACCCCTGCAGTCGATCAACTATGATGGCGGCATCCGTTACACGCGCAGCCATTATGCCGTCTCGGTGCAGGGCTATCATGTGCATCTCAAGAATGGCGTGGGCATCGTGCCCAACGACCCCACCGTCACCGACCCCATCGATATCCAGCGCGGTAATGTGGCGACGCGCGCCGCTTCGATCCTTGGCCAGTCGACCAATGGCGTGGAGGTGACGGGGCTGGCGACCTTCAAATGGGTCGATGTTTATGCCTCCTATTCGTACCAGCGCGCGCATTACGACAATGCCGCGCTGGGCACGCTGGACCGCAAGAATCTTGACTCGGTGGGCATCATCGCCGGGACCGATGTGCGCGATATTCCGCGCAACAGCCTCTATGGCGAGGTGACGTTGAAGCCCATTGAACCGCTGCGCCTGCAGGCCACGGTCAACCATATCAGCAGCCGGGTGGGCGGGGATATCATCGCGCCGAACACGTTTCAGGAAGTCGCGATCGAGCGCATTCCCGGTTACACGCTGGTGGGGCTGTCGGCGCGTTACAGCCTGGCCAAGCATGGGCCGCTCAAGAATGCCTCGGTGCAGCTCAATGTCGATAATCTGCTGAACACCAGCTATCTCGGCTCGGTCACCAGCGCGACGGCGACGGCGACCGAAACCGGCCTGCCGGGGCGCTCGCTGGGGCGGTATTTCGTGGGAGCGCCGCGGACTTTCACGGCATCGTTCCAGGCGAAGTTCTGACGGGGTTCCGGCGGGGGTGGCTGCTTTGCCCGCTGCCACTTCCGCCGGGGCGTGTCAGTTGCGGCAGAGGGTTTGGGCCAGGGTCTTGGGCTTGGCGTTGATCTCAACAGCGATCAATTGCGTGGGATGGTTGGCGGCAAAGTTGTTGTCGGTGACGAAAACCAGACTGGCATGGCCGTTGGGCAGGACAGGCCCCAGTGCCATACCCTCGACATTATCGAGCGCAGGGATGGGCAGGGCGGAGAGATCGATGGCAAGCGTCTTGCGCATCGCTTTGAACCGGCCCTTTTGCAGAGACGCGATCCGCGCCACATCGCTGGCTCCGTCGGTTACGGCGCAATAGACCCGGCTGCGATAGTGGAAATCCATTGTCCCGACCTCGATCCCGGAGCGTTCCAGCACCAGCAGATGGCGCGCATCGAGCGGCAGAATTTCACTCACGCCGTTATCGGCCAGCTTGCCTGCGGGGAAGGGGCCGATGGGATCGACGGGATAGGCCAGTTGGCGCAGCATGCGCCCCGAAGGCCAGTTCAGTTGGGTGAAGCGCACCATGGCCCCCTGCGTGGCGCTGGCCAGCGGCCCGTCCTGCTGGAGGGGGGCCTCCACCGAGAGCCAAAGCTGGTGGCCCTTGGCGGCAAAGCCCAGACCCTCGAAGGAGAGATTGGCGCGCGGGCCTATGCGGTGCTGCGGATCGTAGGCGAGGTTTGCGGGCAGCGGCAGCGTGCCCAATGGCGAGCCATCCAGCCCGGCACGCCGCACCGAGGGGCCGAAACCATCCTTGGCATCGCCCTCGCTGGACCAGATCAGGCCTTTGCCGTCCGGCGTCACGCGGATGCTTTCGGCATCCGACGCCTCGCCGCCCGTGCCGGGAGCGGGGAAAAGCGAGCCATCCTCGCGGCGCAAAAACACCGGGCGCAAGCCATCGATGCTCGGCGGCTGGCCAAGGTCATAGGCAATCCGTGCCCGCCACAATCGCGCCGGGCCATGTTCGGAACGGTCGTCGGAGATCAGGAACCACTCCCGCGACACCGGATCGTAATCGAGCCCGGACAGGCCTCCCACCGGCATTCCGGCTGCTTCGGTGGGGATGATCGTCATGCCGATCAGCGCATAGGGTTGATCCGTCGCAGCCTGCAAAGGCGCGGCGGCCAGCAGCAAGGCGGTGAGGGCGGTTGCCCTCACCGCGCTGCCCCGATCAGTGTCTCGCGATAGAGCGTGATCAGCGCCTCGGCATCCACCTTGCGGCAGGCTTTTTGCGAGGGGCGATCATCCCATGCGCCGGGCGGAAAGGTCTGATCATCCGGCTTGAGCATCGTGGCGCCGATGGCCACGCTTTCGGTCGCCACGCGGATCGGGCCGGACACCGTCTCGAACAGATCGGGCCTCACCAGACAGGCTGCCGCCGCGACATCATGGATGCAGCAGCCGTCGATCCCGTCATGCTCGCGGTAGAGCGCTTCGTAGTTGCGGGAGATATCCCAGAGGAACTGCCCATCCGCGCCGCCCTGCTCGGCGATCAGCCGGGCATCGTCCCGCGAAAGGATGCAGGATGAGGTGACATCCAGCCCCACCATGGTGACGGGCCATGGCGCGCCCAGCACCAGATCGGCGGCATGGGGGTCGTTGGCGATGTTGGCCTCGGCCACGGGCGAGACATTGCCCCGCCGCCCGGCAAAGCCGAAAGCGCCGCCCATCACCACCACCTGCTTCACCAGCGGCGCGATGCTGGGGTCAAGCTGAAGGGCCAGCGCCAGATTGGTCAGCGGCGCGATGGCCAGCAGCGTGATCTCACCGGGATGGGCGCGGACCAGCCGAACGATGGCCTGAGCGGCGTTCTCTCCCGAGGCCGGGCTGTCAAACCCCTCGCAGAGCCCCGCATCGCCCAGCCCATCCGCGCCATGCACATGGGTGGCAAGCCTGCGCCGCTCCATCTCGATGGGCAGATCGGCGCCGGGGTAAATCGGCGCCTCGATCCCGAAACGTTGCGCCAGCAGATGGGCGTTGCGCGTGGTGAGATCCACCCCGCCATTGCCGAAAACCGTGGTGATCGCCTCGATCCGCACATCGGGCCTGTGGCGCAGGAACAGCAGGGCCATGGCATCGTCGATGCCCGGATCGGTGTCGAGGATGATGCGGTGCTGCGGGTCGCTCACGGATAGATGCTCCGGCAGACGGCCTCGCATTTGGCCAGATCGAAGGCGCCTTCGCTGCGCACGCCTGACTCCATATCGATCCAGTAACCGGCGCCCGGCGGCGCGGCGATCCCGGCCAGTGTGGCGATCACATTGCCGGGATTGATCCCGCCCGAATAGCCGCAAAACGGCCCTTCCAGATCCAGCGCGGGCCAATGGGCGGGCCGGTTGCCGCGCCCGAAGGAGACATCGAACAGCCAGTCGAGCCGGGGCTCGGCGGGGAAGCAGCTCAGCGATTGCAGCATGGCGCGCAGGCCCCGGCTGCGCCCGAAGGCGATGGTGTTGGCGATCTGCGCGGGGCTCGATCCGGCGAAACCGTGGTTGATCTGCACGCGGGTAAAACCCTGCAGATCGATGGTGGCGGTTTCGGGCGCATCCGCAATCCGCCGCGCCTGATCGCCGCAGACATGCGCGGCCCAGCGCAGGCCCGGCGCGGCCAGCATCTCCCGGCGTGCTTTGACATCCGGGAACAGCGGGCTGCCTTCCTGCGCCTCATCCAGCAGCATGCCCCATTCGATGGGGTAGCGCTTCGACAGCGCGATCATGCCGGGCAGAAGCGCGGGGTCGTCGGCCCCGGTGAAGGCGACGAAAAGCGGCGGCGTGTGAGTCATGGGGTTCGCCTATGGCAGAAGGGTGAAAAGAAGGCCGATCACGGTGGCGGTCATGCAACTGGTGAGAAAGGCGGCGGCCAGCGCGCGCGGCCCAAGCGCGACGATTTGCGCCGATTTCTCGGGCACGATGGCGCTGAGCATGCCGATCAGGATCGCCACGCTGCCCATATTGCCGAAGCTGCACAGCGCATAAGTCGCCATCAGCGTGCCCTTGGGGGTCAGCGTTCCGGCAGGCAGGGCGGCAAGCTGGCCATAGGCGACGACCTCATTCATCGTCACCTTGGCGCCCAACAATTGCCCGATGGTGGTCAGATCCTGCATCGGCGCGCCCATCAACCAGGCGGCGGGCGCAAAGGCCTGCCCGAAGATCAGCCCCAGCGAGAGCGGCTGGCCGTGGATGCTGATGAGCGCCAGCCCCCGGTTCACCAGCGCCACCGTGCCGACAAAGACGATCAGCAGCGCGACGATGTTGGCACCCATCTGGATCGCCTTGATCGTGCCGGTGGTCAGCGCATCGAGGCTGGAGCGATAGGGGCTGGAAAGATCGAGCGGCACGTTTTCCGCATCACTGTCGGGCGGGACGATCGAACGGGCCAGCGCGATGGCCATCGGTGTGCTGATGAGCGAGGCGGTGAGCAGATGCTCGAAGGCATGGGGGATATGCGGCGCCAGCACCGAGCCCAGCAGGATCATCATCGAGCCCGCGATCACCGACATGCCGTCGACCATGATGATGAACAGCTCCCCGCGCGACAGGCGGGGCAGCAGCGGGCGCGCCAGCAGGGGCGCCTCGACCATGCCCAGAAAGATGCAGGCCGAGGTGGAGACGCCCACCGGTCCGCTGACGCCGAACAGTCGCCCGAAGATCCACGCAAAGCCGCGCACCAGAATTTGCAGCAGCCGCCAATGCCACAGCAGCGCGGCCAGCGCGCTAACCAGCAGGATCGCGGGCAGGGCCTGAAAGGCGAAGATAAAGGTGGAGGTGGCGCCGGGCGCGCGCAGATAGGGCTCCGGCCCGCCGCCCAGATAGCCGAAAACGAAGCGCGCTCCATCGGTGGCCGAGGACTGCACCGCATCGACGCCATGCGCCAGCCCGCCCAGCAGGTTGGTGATGACGGGCACGCGGGTGAGCAACAGCGCAAAGCCAAGCTGATAGGCCAGAGCGAGCAGAATGCCGTGCCACGGAAAATTGCGCCGCGTTTCGGAGAGCAGCCATGCCACGCCGCCAAAACCGACCATGCCCAGCAAAGCGCGCGCGATTTCAGACGGCATCAGAGGTTTGCCTCCCTTTGGGCTAACGTGCGGGAATGGATTTAGTGAAACGTTTCATGTTGTCAAGATGGCGCGTTGGCGCTGAGGGCTTGCGCGATCTCGTCGGCGTTCGGCATCGCTTCGGCCGCGCCATTGCGGCTGACCTGAAGCGAGGCGGCGGCATTGGCCCGCGCCATGGCGGCGGGGAGGGGTTCTCCTGCGGCCAGACCGGCGCAGAGCGTGCCGCAAAAGCAGTCTCCGGCGCCGGTGGTGTCGCGGACCTCCTCGGCTTTGCGGCCCGGCACCATGGCGTGATGATCGGCGCTGACCGACAGCGCTCCGGCGGCGCCCAGCGTGACGATGATGGTTTGCTGCGGGGTGGCCAGCAGCGATCGGGCGGCGGCGATGACGGTCGGTTCGGATGCATCGGGCATGGCGCCCGCATAGAAAGCCAGTTCGGTCTCATTCATGACAAGCACATCGCTCAGGACGAAAAGAGCGCGACCTTCGGGCAGGGCGGGCGCGGTGTTGAGCACGGTTTTCGCGCCAGATGCCTGAGCCTGCTGGAAAAATGCGGCAATGGCATCGACCGGAACTTCCAGCTGCGCGAGGCAGATATCCGCAGCGTTCAGCGCCAGTCCCTCGGGCGCCTGAACCCGGTCATTGGCGCCGCCGATGACGATGATGGCATTCTCTCCGGAAGCGTCCAGCATCACGCAGGCGCTGCCTGTGGTCACATCGGCATCCACAGCCACACCTTGCAGATCCAGATCGGGAGCCAGCGCGTCCAACCGCTTCAGCGGTGTATCCTGAGCACCAACCCTTCCATATAGCGCTGTCGGCGCCCCGGCGCGCGAGGCGGCCACCGCCTGATTGGCGCCCTTGCCGCCCAGACCGACCTGCATCGAGCGGCCCCGGATCGTCTCGCCGGGGAGGGGAAAATGCTCCACCCGCAATTGTGTGTCGATGTTGATGCTGCCCAGCACGATCACGCGCCCTGATGCTGTCATGCGGCTTCTCCCATGCAACTCTGCCCGAATCGGGGGCAATTATTTCATGAAATTTTTTGCCTTCTTCACGGCAAAATCGCTACAGTCTTATCGCTGGCAGGTTTCGCCCGCGCCGAGAAGGACTCTGCATGAACCAGAAACGGGCCACGCTGAAGGATGTGGCGGCCAAGGCGGGCGTCTCGCTGGCCAGCGTCTCCTATGCGGTCAACGGCACGGGCACGCTGGGCGATGCGATGCGCAGCCATATTCTGCAGGTGGCCGAGGAGTTGGGCTATCGCCAGAACATCGCCGCCAAAAGCGTGCGCACCGGCAAGAGCAGCACGCTGGGCCTCGTCATTCCCGATCTGGCCAATCCCTTCTTCCCCAATCTGGTGCAGGCCGTGATCCAGCGCGCGCGCCAGCATGGCTACACCGTGGTCGTCATCGATGTGGAGGATGATCCCGACCTGGAGCGCAAGGCGATGCAGACGCTGGAGAGCCATGGCGTCGACGGCATCATCTGGTTCCCCATCCGCGACGAGAACACCGCTGTCGAGGGCACCGGCAATGTGCCGATGGTGGTGCTGGACCGGGTGATCCCCGGTTTCGAGACCGTACGCGCCGACGATCTTGCGGCGGGCGAGCTGGCGGCGGCGCATCTGCTGGAGCTGGGGCATCGCCGCATCGGCATCGTTTCGGGCCCCTGCAGCATTCGCAGCATGGCCGACCGCTGCAAGGGCGCGCTCGACCGGATTGCCGGGGCGGGCGTGGGGGCGCAGGCGGTCTTCCATGTCGAGAGCGGCTATTCGCTCGATCTGGAACCGGCGGTGCAGCAGGCGCTGGATGAGCAGGACGTCACGGCGATCATCACCGGGGGCGATATGATCGCCATCGGCGTGATGCGGCGGCTTCAGGTGCAGGGGCGGCGCGTGCCCGAGGATGTTTCGGTGGTGGGGATGGACGATATCTTCTGGGCGCAACTCAGCACGCCCCCACTGACCACCGTTGAGATTCCCATCGAGGAGATGGCGATGGAGGCGGTGGACGCCGTGATCCGCCGCATGGAGGTGGATGGCGAAAGCCGCCGCCGCGTGATTCTGGAGCCCGGTCTGGTGGTGCGCAGTTCGACGATGCGGCTGGGGGAGGGGTGAGGTTGCGGCGATGAGAACATAGCTGTTTACCGCAGTTTCGCTGAACCAGACACAGTCCAAGGCGCCTTGAGGCCTAATCTAAACTGGTGATTTAAAAGCTGGAGCGGTGAAGGGAATCCAATTCCTCAACTAAATATATGATTTATAATGTTTAATTACTGAGAATTTCTACGCAGTCCATCAAATGGACCATCACAAAAAGATTCAAAGAGGGTTCGTTTCTCAAACCGGGAATCCTATTTCAGAAGCGGGTGATTCGGCAGCTGAGTGGGGTGCAGATTCGGGCC
>Ga0116227_10010170_pt1 | contig 16593 bp, 12 predicted proteins | sample S1TSphgellanicum_FD_89693 | JGI IMG/M metagenome (GOLD analysis project Ga0116227, IMG submission 89693) | Host-associated microbial communities from peat moss isolated from Minnesota, USA - S1T2_Fb - Sphagnum magellanicum MG | ecosystem: Host-associated > Plants > Peat moss > Unclassified...
AACCATTGTGTCAATTCCAGCAAACCCAAAACAAACATGATAAGAATGAGTGTGGCCATGAGCTTATGAGTGTTCCAAAAAAGTATCAGACCATCACTTTATCACGAATGGCAGTGACTACCTGCCATTCTTCTCCCACTGACTTCATCAGCTCCCTAGGGTGGGTGTGGGTACATACATTTTAATCTGTTCCAAATTTCAGCAAATGTACTCAAAATCTGTGTCCGGAGTTTCTGTTGTATGTCTGGAAGCAACAGGAAAAATCAGTCATGGTGTCAGCTAGCATTCAAGAGACACACATAAACAAAAATGTGCTTAGTATTCCCATTCCCATTCATGTTGCAACAAGTTTGTGAGTGTAAACTTCCTGTCACTTTAGCATGCAATCTTCCAGTGCAGAACCCTTTATAGATTGGTTGGCTAGCATTCCAGACTGACAAAATTTCTACCCATAAAGTGTAACAACACATAGGGCTTTGTAAACATGTATGGATGTCAAGACACTCCAAGCAACCACTTCAATGAGCATCCTATCACTCTCCAAGCAGCCTCTTGTAGGCTGTCACATCAGAAATAGGTGTTGATGCATGCCTAGAACTTCAATGACATTTGCAAATCATGACCTGTGGTGTATGAACACACAACATGCCTGGCCCTATGAGTGCTGCCATATCAGCACACAGTTGAAATCCCCTCGAAAAGTGATGTGGCTCAGTTCCATCTTGTCTGTATGTATGGTTTGTGGAGGGAATGCTACTGCCTTCTGCCCCTGCACCCCACATTCCAAAAGTCCCAAAAAGGTTCCATTCTCAACAGTCACATAAATTGTTCATGTCCTGTTGAAGACCCTGCAAGCATCCTCTATGCCTCCCACATTCACAAGGCATGTCCAGAAGGTAGTTTGCTACTTATCTGGTATAATGATCATACAGTTCATAGTGGTTGAAAACAATGGTGGTCAAAAGGTTTGTATAACAGCGTGGCAGTTCTCAGCATTCAACAGGTCTCCCTAAATAGGTGTCCACACTCTGAGCTATCACATTCCACTAATTATTCAAGCTCTGGGATGTGGCTGGTTATCTGCCATTTTCTTTACAATTCACACTTTGTCCACTTACATTATCATTTATTTCAGCCATTGATGATGCTTATCTGAGTGAAGAGGTTTTGACTTCATTGTGGAGAGAAGTCCAAAATGGGATTCATGATCCTCCACTCGTGTCAATAATAGTACCTTTCTAACAACAGTGTAATGAGCATTCATCACCAAGAACCAGAGGAGATTGAACATTCAAAAATGCCTGGTCTATGTGGCACACCATATCCTAACACCTAGAGAAGAAAATTGGCTTAGTAGACCTGGACTTACAATCATCCTGTGTTAAGCAGCCCAACAATCATGTGAGTGCTAGGTGTGCCATGTCTATTATGCATGCATCAAGTCGTTTAATGTGAACTTCACACTCTTGAAAGATAGCGAAGGAATGCATGACACAGTGACAAGAGTTGCACACCATGTGAAAGTTTTGACCATGCACATATTTGTCTTTCCAATCCAGCAGCTTTGCTGTTCCAGTTGTTTTTCAGCTCCCCAAATCTGACTGCAAAACTGCCATGACAATGAGAGCAACTCCTTCACTGCAACTTTCAAGTGAGAACCTGCCCACTGAGATAACACCACCACCCAATATGCCTGACTGCAAAATCAGCAGCAAGATTGTTACCATCGGTGAAACATTTCACTGGACTGAAAGGAGCGCACAAAAACAGACTTAGCATTCCTTGGTCAAACAATTGAGCAAATAGGGTAATGTCTAAGAACCACAGGGGTGTGAAATTAAACCAAGGCTGATATTACACACCTTATGATTCATACATATGGTTGTAGTAATTGGAGCCCAAGAGGATCCTGGAGACCTTGTCCAAAGCTTGGAGGCTTCCACTACCTGTTCCAACGCCTCTAATGGTCCACTACCTTTCAAGATCTGTACTGTTACATCAATTTCTGCAAAGTGCTCATGGATGCCTGCAACAACCCTATCAATTATCTGAGGTTCAATACTCACCCAGCTACTACTTCCTCTGCTCATGAAATTCTCCGAGCTCCAGTGCTACAACATGTGATTCCTAACTGGGTCATAACCTCCTCGCTACCTACAGGATGAGTCTCTCCGAGAATCAAATCCTAGTGCTGCAAGGAGTGATATGCAAACTCTTACGATTTCCTTCATCTAGCACAAATCTCAAGTGCTTACAGTGGCTTATTCTGGAAAGATACTCACAGTAATTTGGTGGAGAAGCGGTTGATGCAAGTATGCTTTAAGTCCTCGACAGCTCCTGCCGGGTTTCACAAGCGGCGAAACAAACACTCGACAATATTCACGCTATGTGTGCTGTCTAGATCATCCTTGGCTTAATGATGGATTCTCAGGACTGGAAGTCTAGAAATACTGCACACCGACGAAGTAAAATTCCAAAATCTAGGTAAATCTTGGGACGAGGTGAAGGGAGCACGCTCACAGTATCAAGCAAACAGGTGGATTTGCTGTGAACGAACTGACAATCACAAAAAAGAGAGAGCAGAGAGAAAAAAAGCTGTTGAAACAAGAGACCTTGCACTCGTTGCCCGACAGTTGGGTGTTGGTTATAAACGCTGCACATCACTCTGTGGTGCGATTAACAAGCTTAACAAGCTTGACTTGTGAGGTTAACAAAAATTATGTGCATAACAAGTCTAACACGCTTCACATGCTTACCCTGCTTAACAAGGCATATTTGCAAAACAAGTCTAACAAGCTCAACATGTGATTAAGTGCGTTGAATCTGTTGGACACACATGCGAGGGTATTCAAAGATGCTTTCTGAATCTACGCGTGTCTAGTGGCTGCTTTTGCTAGCAGGTGTGCTTCCCTCTAGGACGCGGTTTTCCTGTAGGAGGGGTAAGGCCGCTAGAATGAGGGTATTATCAGAGTAATCTCTGGTTTAGAGTTTCAATTTTAACTTCTAAAATTTTCTAAACTCTTTCAATTTTTCTTTAAAAAATTCTAAGATTCAAGGATTTAAATTTTTTTGATAGAATCTCCTGTCCAGTTCTGGAGCCAATTCTTCACATTTCAAAACTCTTGGTTCTCAGTTCTTTTTTCTTTTCTTTTTTTCAAAAAAACACTCCTTGGTGGGTCTAGTTCCAAACCAAATCTGGTATGTATAGCCCAAAGCTAAATGACCACCTATATCAACTACATACATAATGTCACCCCCCACCCTCACCCAACCCCCAAATTTATTATTAAAAAAATTGTACACCTGAATTTTTCTTCTTCTTTCAAACTAACAACATGTCTAACCCTGGTCGAAAGAAATAATAAATTAATTTTTGAGAAATGAAAAACAAAAACTTGTATAACTTGAGTTTTAGGGCCAATTCCAGTTTTGGGTCTGGTTCTAGCTGAAGGCCAATTCCCGATTCCAATTTTGAAACCAATCCCAATTCCGGTTCCAATTTTGAATTTTTTTTCAAAATTTAAAACTGATGATTTATGGAATTAGTAACCAACCTAGAATTGGGCAACATTAGTAAAAACCTTCTTTGAGAACTTTTCAAGTTTTATTGCTATTTTTTAGCCACAAAATGAGTAGTTTTCTAGTGAGAAAGAAGAGATGGTTTAAAAATTGTTTTGTTAATGAGTTTGATGTGCTTGTGCTTTTCCTCTTCTTGAAGTTGTTGTTGTTGTGGTGTTTGATGAAGCTCTCATTTCTCCTTTCAATGTTGTTGTGTTAATGGTCAATGGAGCTCCCATTCCTCTTAATGATGCTTTTTTTTTTTCCTTTTTGGTGCTGTTGTTGTCACTTTTCTTAATGCTCCTCCTCTTTCCTCTTGGCATCATTGTTGTTTCTTCAATGCAACTCTTCTTTCCTCTTGATGTTGTTGTTGTTTTTCTCAATGCAATTCCTTTTTGGTGTGGTCATTCCTACTCCTCCTTGACATCATTATTGCTCCTCTTTCCTCTTCGACATTATTCCTTCTCCTTCTTGGCATCACTGTTGTTTTTCAATGGCACTCCTCTTCCTACTTTTCATCAACATTGTTCCTACTCCTCTTCGACATTGTTTTTCCTCTTGCTCTTCCTTGATGTTATTCATGTTCTTCCTCGACATTGCTCCTCTTCGATACCATTCTTGTTCCTCAACGATGTTCCTCCTCTTGCTTTTTCTCGACACAAATCTTGCTCCTCTTTAACATCATTCCTACTTTTGTTGTTCGACGTCACTCCTCCTTTTACTCCTCTTCAACACTTCTCCTTCTCCTCCTCAATGCCACTCTTATTCCTCCTTGACACCAATCTTGTTCCTCCTATTGCAAGTACCTCTCTACTCCCCTTCCATGTTGTTTTTTCTTTCAATGTTGTTATCGTTCCTCTTGTTTTAAATCAGTACTTTCCCCCTTCATGCTTTTGCAAGTGTGGGAGGAGCAAACTTTCCAAATTCAACTTGTCTTCTTCAAACCAAATTTGAAGGTGAATTTGTTTTCTTTTTTTCAAATGTTTGTTTCTTGATGACTTTGTTCCTTGTTTTGATTGTGTATGTTTTTTTTTGGATAATGTTTGTCATAACCCTAACCTTGGGCTCGCGACCAAGGGAAGGGTTTATAAGAGGGCGAAACAAGAGGGAGACTCAGGAGACACACCTTATACTCTTAGAAGTGCAAGAGAGTGTGAAGGAATGAACCCTCACACTCCCAAGGCAACTCTCACTTGGGGAGTTGGAGTCTCAAAAGACTCCCGAATCTTCATCGAACAATTGCAGTGGTCAAAACCCATTAGCTTGATGAATTTTTTATATCATTGAAAATCTATTGAAACATAGATGTTTAAAATGGGCTCGCATCACCCATTTGGACATCTGAAACACAAGTTATGACCAAAAGAAAGGTTGGAAGTCAAATTGGTAGTTTGATTCCTGACCATTAAAAGTCGGGAATCGATCCGATTTCCTTGCGTGCAGGTGGCATGCGACATACCGTTGGAAATATCTTGACGAGGGCTACGACTTTATCTTAGACCTCATCTCAATTGAAAGTTTGCACACAAAGTTATGGGACCCCAAAATCACGAGAGTCCCAACTTTGGTAATTTTGGGACTCCCATTTGGGAATCTTGGGACAAAAAACCATTTGGATGTGGGCCTCGTGGAGAGGCACAAAGTATATTATAAGGGGGAAGGTGGTGACTTCCCCCAAGTTTGGGCCATGGTGAGTCTTGTGAATCCGAGTTGCCCGTGGTTCGTCCTAACACTAAAAATGCTTCAATTATGCATTAACCACCTTGTGTTGGTTTTGTGCAAGTCCGTGTGAGTAGTTGATGCTTGTCACTTTTCCTAGTCCCATCCCAAAGCTCCAACATGCCCTTCTACCCTTCAAAGTGTTATGAGTCAGGGAGTGTGGCCCGACTCCTTACTTTTCTGCTATCTTCAGTTTGGACTCACATTTGAGTCCATTAAGGAATTTGGGGGTACGTCAATTTTGATTAACAATTTGTGTTTATTGTGTGGAAAATTTATTTAGACATTATACATTTAATTTTACACATTACATTGCACTTGCACATTTGCATTGTGTATTTTTTCAGAACATTGCATTTTTAAATATATACTTTAATTTCTTGTAAATAATTATGTTGATTTTCATAACATGGATAATCATATTCTTTGTTTTGGAAAATATATATTATTTCTAATTTTTCCTTCAAGGTAGGTAATATTATGGTGGAAAATGGGGGGGTCAAATCAAAATGAAAATCTAATTTTGATTGAAGATGAAAATGAAACTAATTGAAATGAAATGAAAATAAAAGAATATGTGGAAAGAGTAGAAAATGGAAATGTGCAAACAAAAAATGGCAAAGTTGAAAAAATTATGGAATTAATAATGTTTTTTTGGGTAGGATTTACATGTTCAGAGAAAAATTTATAGAGGCCATAATAGAAACAATTTATGTCTTCCCTTCTAGAGAATAGTTCTTAGGAAATATTGATTAACTTGGTGGAGAAAACAAAATAAGTATATGTTTTGTCAAAATTAACACATTGTATTTTTGTGATGGTAAGCTTTGACTTATGGATGTTCCAGGGGTTCATGATATATTTGCTATTTTTATTAATTTTTTGGGATTTGATTAACAACCAAAACAAGTAACTATTGGTTTGTTTGAAACAACAAAAACTATTATATAAACATTAGCCAACAATCTAACAAAATTGCTTGATTAACATGGGTTAATAAACCAGATCATTGCCTATATTAGGGATGAAGGTTCAAATTTAAATATTATGACAATTGTTTTGAAATTTGTCATGAAATGTGAAGTCATTGGTTTAGATGAAAGTTTTCAAGGTATTTGTTTTAGCCATCCTTTTTCTAAAGCATGTCAATGTGTTAATACTAGGGAAAACTTTGCAAAATCTCAAGTTTGTTTTAATTAAGTTTACATAGTCAAATTTGCAAAAATGTATAAATTGGCATAAAACATCTAGGAAAGGTACCAAGAATGGAACAAAGCTTGTTCAAATTCTAATCTTCCCCCAAGAAAATTATATATTCTAGTGAAGACAAGGTGATTATTTAATCTATTGCAATTTTTTCTTTATAATATTTTTCCACAATTATTGTTTTCTTTGTATCTTATTAAAGTTTTTTAGTTAAACATTTTAACATTGCATTTTAAAATTTGATTGTAGATTTTCCAACAAAATCATTATGTTTCAAAAAGCCTTATAATTCAAAGATGTTATAATTGTTTGTTATAGTAGGTAAAATACTGTCATAATAAGTGGGAGAATGTTTTTTATTCTTACTTAACATATTTTTAAATAATTGAGGTCTCATCTTGTGATTGTTTATGTTTTGAACCAATCTAGTGGCCATTAGTTGCTTTCTAATGCATTACAATCTACCATTACTATGTGCTTAAAACTCGAGGAAGAAATTAGAAACCCATTTGCCCTAGTCAATTTGATTGGTGATGATTTTAGGATTACTTTTGAATTTTTTTAATTTACTTCCAATATCAAATGGAAGTTTGTGGTGTTTTGGATTATTTCTTTTCTTTTCAAAGAAAGTATGAAGAAAGAAAAACTCACAACATGTTTTTTATGCTACACCTTAAAGCCTTCATCTTGTATTTTCTTTTGTTGGCTGAAAAGAAAGTGGAAATATATATTGTGAATGAATATGATAGAAGAACCTTGTATCCTATGATTTTGAAATGTTATCATCATTTGCATTCAATGACAAAATATGTTGGATGTGTAAATCAAATAATTGATGAAGATTATAGTTTGCATATTTTCCAACAAGTTGCATCCACAAGTGAACCAACAAAGGAACTTGTCACCTTTGAATTATTGATTTTTAGACATTATCAAATGGATCCCAAAGACATTAATTGTTTTTTTCAATGGTGGGGAAAATATGAAGCCATGTTTCCTACAATTGTTTTTTTGGCCAATTAAATCTTAAACATTATAAGATCACAAATTGAAACTAAAAGAATTTTTTCCTTGGCATGCATACTTACAAACCAAAAAAGATGTTATTTGCAATTTTAAAAAAAAAAAAAAATTATTTTTGTGAGCAAAAATTCGTCAAGTGACCTTAGAGTTGGTTGTAAACCACCTTCCAATTTTGTGGAGTTAGTTCAAACATATTTAGATTTTGAAAAGGATTTAGAAGAATTTGAAAATTCATTTGAACATGATGAAATAATGGACATATAAAATGTTGAAAAACATTTTGTGCAATTTTTTATTTTTTAATATGAAAAGTTAATATTTGAAATGATAGATTTTATAATAATTGGTATGTGAAAACCACCTTTTAGAATCAACTAGTATAAGATGTGTGAAAATTAACATTGGAAAATTGAAGGAAACTATTTTTTACAAATTTTTGAAACCTTGGTTCAGTCTTTAAAAGATGAAAATAAAAAAGAAAAAAAGAACCAAGTTAGGTTTTTGAGTCCATTCTAATACTTGGACTTGACGATTCTCAAAAAAACTAATAAATCGCACAACATTGGCTTGGACTTCACATCATATATCATTTTGTTAATACTCTCCTTATGAATTTTTTTTTTGCTTTATTTGCTTAGCTTTTTCATTCATCAAATATTATTTTTTCACACATTGTTTGTGTTCTGGTTGCATTCTCTTATATTATTCAATGTTTTTTTCTCCTTGTTTGATGTTCTTTCACTCCTTGCTTGGCATTCATAATTTTTGTGCACAATTTTAGCAAGTAGGTGAACACATCAAAAAACACCTACTATAAATATAACAACTAGAAATTACAAACATTCACATCCTCACCAATTTCAATTGCTAAGTGGGTATCATAAAGCAAGTTGTATACCTAGCCAATTTTCAATTTGTTTCGCTTATTGAAAACCAATAGTTTTCTAACAAGTGAGAACCAACTCACTTGAAAGTTGGTTAGGGTATCAATTGGACCCAACCCTAATACCAAGGCAAGTAAAAAGGTAATTCAAGCCTAATTTTCAAACCTAGTAGAGACTATAATAAAGTCATTAATAGGTAGGTTACCCAATTCAAATTTGAACCTAAAACCTTTTGAATGTTGACATAAGCCTTAACCACTAAGTTTCATTTTCACTTGAATGCAAAGAATGTTGAAACTTATTTAAGTTCAAAATTTACACAAGCCAATGGCTTTAACTTTAAAGTCATTGGCATGTGTAAACTTTCAATAAAAAAGTTCCAAAATAATTTTTGTTGTAAAATTTTATGGCCCACTAGTTTGGGTTCATGTCTCTCTAAAAAGGATATTGGGCCAAATCTCATTAGCATTGATTATTTTTTTAATTTGAAAACTACTTGTTCTATTTTTGGGTAATTAAAAAAATGACGAAAATATTAAATTTTTGGAAAAAAAATTCAAGAATGGAGTTGGTTTGTCAAAACCCTTGTAAGAATTGGCCCCAAAAGTTTTTTTTAAAAGGTAAAAGTTGCCTAACAATGATCTTCATTTTACATAACAATGATTAAGTTGGTGTTAACCTTGTTTTCTTCATTCATGATTGTGGGATATGGAAAGAGACTCACCATGTTGGTTGCAAGCATGTCTTTGCACTAAATGTCATATTTAATGCTTTAGCTTAGAACTTATTGATGTTATTCCTAACTTCCATGTTTCTAGATTGGGGTGTAGGATTTGCAAATTAGGTGCAATTAATTATTGCAAAAAGATTATACATGTGATTACAATTTGAAAGGTGGGGGACGAGGGGACCGGGCATGTAGTGTGCTTTCACCCAAAAACATTATCTCATTGTTCATGTATATTACAATTATGTTTCAATAAGCTATGTTTCATAAATATAATGTTGTAACTATTCATCCTTGTTGTTGTGGATTGGTTCACATAACATTTAGAAAGCAATTTCTCCAATAAGTTCTCAATCAAGTTTTATCTCTTTTGATTTTGATCTAATTATGAAAGTTAGATTTAATCAAATCTTGGTATTTGTTCAATTTACAACATTGTGTTGATCACAAAATATTTGTTTGTATTTGAGCAATGTAATTATATTGTTATTTCTTTTGGCCGATGGAATTTTATTTTCAAGTCCATTATAATTCTTATGTATTCAAATTAAAAGATGCATTCGTTTAAAAAAAAATATTTAAAAAAAGTTAACTTTGAGAATTGGTTCTAGATATTCAACCATTTCAAAAGATTAAGAATCGATTACCAAAAATGAAAAATTGGATACCTTAGTTGAGTATTTGAAACTTAAAATTATTTTTTTGGAAGTAGTATGTCAATTCTGAGTTTTAAAAATGAATTGGACCTAGCCATTTTTTTTTTAAATGAGAATTTTCCAACACTAAAGTTAAAGGTAGAAATTTGAAATTTTGAACTTTTCCAAGTTCGGTATTGATTAAACTACCAAATTGAAATGCCTTTGAAATAATATTTTAGTTAGAAATCAAAACAGTGACCTCTTGAAGAGTCATAAGAGGTTCAACAAGGGTACTAACAAGCTTCATGGCTTATCATTATGTTTAGCAAAACTAACATTTTTTATGGTGATAACCAAAGGTATAGCCTTTTTATTTGACATCAAAAAGTGAAAAGAAGGAAAATGTTTTAGTAAATATGGCTTTAGCAATTACTATTAGAATCAAAGTACTTAAGAATGTGACTTTCAAGGATAAGGAGCCATTCAAATCCATTGAAGTTACCAATTAAGCTATAAAAGAGAAATTACAAAAATTTCTTAAAGTTATCATATGAAACATGTAGAAACATGACCCTCTATTCAACTAAAGCATTTAGTGATTAAGGAGAATGGTTTCAATAATACAATATCTACCTAAACATCATCTATTGAAAGGAGGAATGTTGAAGTTGACAAGGAGAAAGATATAAACATTTTACAAAAAATTGGAAAACAACCTATGGAGAACAAATACATCTTGATTTCGAGATAACTTTTCCATTTGGCACCAAATCTCAAGAAGTATGTTCTTTCGAAACTTTCTTATGAAGTTTATTGAACTATTTAAGTTTAACTTTAAAATCTAACTTTTGTAGCCATAAATCACCACATGGTAGCCATTGACTTCTACAAGTTGGAAAGAATATTGTAAACAATGTTTGTTAAATGGAGGTTTTAGAATAAACATCATTACTAAAAAACTAAGGGAAAAGTAATTTCTAATTCCCAACCAACTTCTTACGAACTTAGAATGTTATATCAAACAACTATTAAACAAGTAGGATTGGTCAATGATCTTAAAATCCACATTGAATTTCATACATTTTTAATTTTATTGTTGTTGATAATAGTGTGACAAATGTAAACTTTTATATGTTGTTAGCTTGGGGGGGACATTATCAAAAAAAGTAAAATATACATGAGTAATAATATAAGGTGCAATATATTGGTTGTAAGGTAAAAATATAAGTTAATTAGTTCAAAAATAGGGTTATGTATATTTTTTAAATAAAATTATAATTAATATAAGGTATGTGTAAATCTTCAATATTAAATTTTTTTAATAAAAAAATAGCATGTGCATTAAATATTTAAGATATTAGTTGTTAGTAGGTTCAATTATTGTGAAATAACGTTTTGATTAATTTGTGACTAATAAAAGTCTTTTAATTTCAATTTTTTTCATTTGAATTACATCCCATTTTGTTTTTTTTTTTTGCTTTCATTTTCTTAGCTCCAAATTTTCTAAAAATAATAATTTAAATAGGGTATTGAAATTGGATGCCAGAAAAATAAAATAAAATAAAATAAAGGGTGGCTAAAATATGTGTATATTAAAAAAATAAATAATAATAAAATAGGGGAAAATATAAATCCAAAACTTAATATCCCCCAAAAATAATTGTTTGATGCACATAGGTCACAAAAATAACACCTCCTAAGGTTGTTCGATAAACCATGATTCATGAATGCAAAGGTTTTTCATGAATGGGGCACAAATTTGTTCATCATTAAAGGAAATGGCGCAACAAAAACAATTGTTGTCACAAAAAGATTAGACGAAACTTCAAAAAGATAGGAAGTTATATTTTGCTATGATTTCCTCAATGAAGTGACAAAAGAAAAGGAGGACACCTTATTTACAACATACCCAAATCTATTGACAATTTAAATAATACCCTTGCCATTGGATCTACACCATTTGGTATGATTTTCAAGTCTTAGCACTACCAAACTTGGAAAGTAGTTTCAAAATACCAAAGGTTTGATTTCAATAAATACAATTCTAGCCAAAGTTTGAGTTCAAGATCTACAAATTTCTAGTTGGACATTTTCAAAATGTGTAGATACAAGCTCTGAATTTTAATACCCAAGAAGAGTCACATGAAATGATAAAAACCATCACCAATTTGGATTTGAAATTAATAGCAAATGCAAATCAATTTTTGAAGGAATACTTGTAAGATGTTTTTACTTGGACCTATGAAGATTTGAAGGTAATTCTACCTTCATTACAACAAAAGGTGTCCCACGTACACCAAGTGATTTCACTGGATTTTGAATGAATTCACTGGTTGTAATGAACGGGGACTAGTGAAAAAATAATGAATTCATTGGTCTAATGAACAGGGACTAGTGAATTGCACCCACATTTTGTAATAACTTATATCATTGAACACCAAATTGAACTTTGGATACTTCAATTCCCCCAATTCATCAAACTAGGTATTGAATGAATGCAAACTATGTAATCATGGTTAAATAAGTTTTAGACAAAATACTCGTTGTTAGATTCATAAAGCCAATAGAGTAAAATACTTTGCTATCATTAATTGTGATGGTATTGAAGAAGAATGGGAAATTGTGCATTATGAGATTGTGATAAATTGTGATTGGTTGGTTAATCACAATGAAAGGTGAAAAATTGGACATGCAAAATTGGGTGAAATTATGAAAGACCTAAGAAATGAAGAGATAGAAAGCACATGTCCTTGTGAGCTTGGGAGTTCTTTCTCTAAATATGGTGGAAAGGACTCGTTCAAACACTAAAAACACTTATGCAAACATTGACAAGGAGTTGCAAAGTGAGGACAAATATGTGTGCAAAAGATTTAAAGATTGTTGAAATGTTTGAGAATTGATCATCCATATCCAAATAACATGCAACTTTAAATTGTCACTAGCAACAACCATGCAAAGATAAATTTCAACCCTATTTTTGATCACTTGTTTAAGTGATGTGTTCCTCACACTCTAGCAACATCTTGTTGTGTGACATGCAAAGACTTGTAGTGGTCCCAATAGAAATGTCAACCACATATATAAAAAATTATAATCATTAATATTGTTCACATGTCCATGTCCAATTAATGTGGTGAAGACTTATGTAATATAATAGTGTGGTCTGTGCCGTTGGCCCAAGTGTGAACACGTCCTCAACTGGTTTTTCCTTCCAAAACCTGGTTTTTTGGAATTTATTTGAATTTTCAGTGGCAGAAATCACTTCAAAATCAATATTTCCCACATTCTGAATCCAAATCTTACCAAATAAATTCCATTAAATCCTGCTCATCAAGATCTTTCCACTAACACCAAAGGCACATTCCAATTCCTCCAAGATTTTCAACTATGATTTAATTTAATTTTCAGTGAAGAAATCATTCAATATTTAAGAACTTCTACACCAAAAGTCCAAACGCCATGAAACAAAGCCAATGCACTCTCCTCCTCGAGAGCTTTCCAAAGAGACCAAGAACGTGACCTAAAGCACCCCGGTTCAGTGGATCTCATAAGTACAAACAAAACAAACAAACAACCTTCCTTCATAGATAGATTGTCTGTGATTATCAAAGCTATAGCTTATAGATTCACCAAACATAAACATGGAGCTCGAAAATCTCCTTTGGGTGTTCCATTTTCCAAAATGTTGGGTGAAATTTTTTTCCATGATACCCACAGGATACCCATCAAGTGTCATGAAAAAACAAACAATTTTTTTGTACCAATAGATAATCAACCTCCAGAGAAAAGAGGCAGGAAGCATCATAGCATAGGGAAATGCATAATAGTCAGGGCTACAAACCATCACTTTTAAGATACATTTGATGAAATTTCTTATATTAGGTTTGTTTGGTTGACTACCTAGAAGCCCAGGGCCCCAAGTTGTCCCTTCCAATATAAACAATTATGTTCAGCATGTTGTGCAAGTTGTACAAGTTGCAAATAGAAATTGGTTGTTGTTAGACACGGTAAAATGGTATAGTAAACATGGACAATTTTGAATCCTTTGATTTTGGTCTTACACTCATTGCACAGAGTTGCTGTGTGACAAATCTGATCCCCAGTCCTTCACTGACCCCACCAACCTACGCACTAGGTACATCAAATCCATGTTAAAAATTCAACACTTTTTAACACAACTATAACTGCTTTCTTTCCTAGCCTTTTCCTCTGACATTTAGCCCTTCCTCAGTGCCTCTAGTGACAACAAAAACCTCTGCAATGGTCCCTTGAAGCCTACACCTAGGATGACAAGTACTTGGAATAAATCAATTATGATCTGCACTTGAAAGCCTTGTAGCCTCTAGTATTTTGAGTGCTTTCCCCCCTATTTTTATTTTTATTTTGATATTGGTGGGTGGAAGGGCACATGATTCTCGCCAACAAATCTGAAAGTGTTAGATATGCTTATGAACTTGGAGTTGGACTTGTTACAAATAGTTGCCAGGTGTTGATCCAATATTCATTCCTTACAGGTCCTTGAAGTGCTCATCTTACCATTGAACAATTAGATGTACCTACTATTGTTGGACATGGTGCTGTTGAACCTGTTGCACATGTGGAACAGCAAATAACCCTAGTGCATGTTTTGATCTCTTGGTTCCTTTTGCAGTAATTCCATACATTTTGGTGTTTTTGGCATGTGAAAAATCAAATGAAGTTTTTACATGCATATAGAGCAGTGATTTTCCAACAAATTTTGTCTCTTTATGGGTAAAAGTTTGCCAAAATTTTGATATCACAAAATTGGAAGAAAAAAAGAACTGGTGAAAAAAAACTAGGTTCTTCAGCCAGCCCTTCCCCTAGAACACATATATGCCAGCTTATGATTTGTACACTATGACTGCCTAGTAGCAGACTGACCACCACAGTGAATCTTGGACATGGTTGAATGCTGGATTTGTCATACTATCTGATTACCCGGTGTTTAACATTGTTAGCATTGTAGATGGTTAGACATAGTTAAGGATTGCAATCAGGTGTTGGAATTGTTACACAACTGTCATTGAACAATGCTTATTGTTGAACATGCTCAAGTGACCATTGAGTTTGGGCAAATTATGGCAAAAGACTTGATCTGCTTTGATACTTAGGTCCATGGTCCAATGTCTTCTGTTCTGCCTTGTCAGATGTTGGACATGCATTAGTTGGTGGACATTTTGGACACATCTGTGTCAAATTGAAATGTACAAATATATACATATGTTGAAGTTAGCAATATCCATAAGTGTTATACATGCTATACATAAGTTGTGAGCAAGTGTTAGACATGTCTTTTGTTAATACACTTTGTTAGTGTGTTGCTATACATCTTGCATTTAGTTGTAAATGACTGTTGTTCCAAATATTATTTTCCTCAGAATTATTGTGTACTTAATGAGTATGTTATACATTTTGCACACAGTTTTGAAGAATGTTGGACATGTTAATTTTTTCATACATGTTGCACACACTCAAGTGTCCACCAACAATCCATATTCAGCTCTCAAGAACTTTCTTTGCTTCTTCTAAAACAGCAAGCTTGGCAGATAAGTCCCTTCCTTATAAATAAGCAGGCAATCGCCATACCATCACCTGCATTTGATGTTCTTTAGTATCAATTTGAGCAGATCAATCCAATAAGTTCACATGAATTTCATCTTATTTTCCTACACCATCTAGCTTGCGACAAAATTCAGAAATAACAGGAGATGGGTTGTCCATTATCATTCATGGATGCAGTTGCAGAGCCACCCACCTTAGTGGGATCACAGACACTCACTGTTGCATCAAGTGTTTTGTCTATTGATATATAATTTGGGTCTTAAAGGTGCTGCTTTTCTTTGCTGCTGTCACCATGGTGGTTTGCACCATTTATAGAGTCAGCTTGTGGAGGTCAATTGCATATGCCTCCCCAAATCGTGATAATCCAGTGCCTTCTTCATCACCAGGAACCAATCAACCTCTAGGTATGAAGCCAATAACCATTTTGAGCTACTTTTTTTATTTCCTTGTTTTGTGTCTAGATTTTGTTGTGCAAGCAAGCCTGTGATTGTTTTTTGGATTAGCAGTGCCTGGCAACTTCCATTACTGGTATCTAGCTCATTTCATAACAAGCCTGCAATTTCTATTCCTACATGTCTACATATCCAAGGCCATATTGTGCAAAAATTCTTCTCATTTGTGAGGTTTGCCACCCTTAGATTCATGTTGCCTTCAGGTGTCTTATGGTACCCTTGAGAAGATCTAGATATGTTGATGGTAGCTAATGAAGAAGGAGGAATTTCAGACAGGGGTGACATTGAACAGTTGCCACCAGAAGGTATCCTGATCAACATTCCACTTCCCACGAGCTCAACCAATGAAGGTTCCACAAATACTACTGATTTGGCTGCAACAAATTATACATTGCTTCAGATGGTTTCCTTTGCACTTTTTATTTGACTTCAGGAATTGCTTGCTAGTTTGGGAATGCTTGGCTATAGCAAATCACATGCTTTAAGTGGATACATGTTTTGCTTCCTGAGATCAGTACTCAGATCGGTAGAAGTGTTGGTGCTCCACCATGAAGGTGTTCTTTCACAACTGCTTTGAATGTTGTAGACTGGTCAATTTGATGGCCATAACTTATGATAGTTTGGATTTGCAAGTTTGGCTACAATGGACTAGTTGGTGGCTCTTTGCAAACAATTGGTTCCAATTAATGTGGTTGCAAGATATGGAATTATAAATATAATGGGTTCAATTAATGTGGTTGCAAGATATGGAATTATAAATATAATGGGTTCAATTAATGTGGTTGCAAGATATGGAATTATAA
>Ga0116227_10010171_pt1 | contig 16592 bp, 20 predicted proteins | sample S1TSphgellanicum_FD_89693 | JGI IMG/M metagenome (GOLD analysis project Ga0116227, IMG submission 89693) | Host-associated microbial communities from peat moss isolated from Minnesota, USA - S1T2_Fb - Sphagnum magellanicum MG | ecosystem: Host-associated > Plants > Peat moss > Unclassified...
GTATCAAACGTACCTATGATTTGATTATCAAATAATAAGTTATATTCATTTGCAACAGCACTGACACCATTTTGTAAAACGCTAACCTGTGAAATTTGATAATGATTATTATCACTATCGGTTATTTGAATATAATAATGTCCTGATCGAAAAGTTGTTGCATCAAATGTATCTATTATTGATGTTGATAACGTATTCACTTGATTTGAAACAATTGCTTCCATTCCAACATGTTTAAATTGAATTGTTGTATATGTGGAATTGCCATTGCCATCGATATTTAATCTTTTATTTGTATTGTCCCATAAAATGCCTGGATCAGAGGAAAATTGTCCACTGCCATTATTGAATTGAATTGAACCAGTTATTCCAGATGCAGCATAATATGGACCAGTTGGACCAGTATTTCCTATCGATCCAGTTGGACCAGTAACAACGCTTGGTGCACCCGTTGCACCAGTTGGTCCAGTATAACCAGTGCTACCAGTATATCCAGTTGGACCAGTATATCCAGTTGGACCAGTTACTGTACTTGGTGCGCCCGTTGCACCAGTTGACCCAGTAACACCGGTAGAACCCATAGGACCTGTAATTCCTGTCGCTCCCGTTGGTCCGGTGACAAAGCTTGGTGCACCCGTTGATCCTGTAGGTCCTGTAAATCCAGTTGCACCAGTCGAACCAATGACTCCAGTAGGTCCTGTAACACCTTGCGCACCAGTCGAGCCAGTGTAACCCGTCGGTCCAGTATTGCCAATTGGACCAGTCGGTCCAGTTATTTCTGGACCGGTAAATCCAGTTGGACCAGTCAAATAACCCGGGGGACCAGTGAAACCTGTTGGTCCAACAGGACCAGGTGGACCTTGAATGCCGCCTATAATATTTTTTACAGGAATGTTATTACCAGATGCAATTGCACCATAATTCAATAATATTTTAATTACTGCACCAACAAGATCTGCACTTACTGGCGGAGGATTAAGATATGTTCGATCTACACTTGCACGTATCCATATGAAGTTACCAACAAAGTTATATGAATATGTTCCAGTATCACCTAAATTACCTGATGTTGGCTTAGCCGGATTAACTGGATATTGTAAGTATGGAGCAGTATTGCCAAGTGGAATAGTAAACCAATCATTAGGCGTAGGTTCAACAGCAATACTACCTTCTATATAAATTCTACCAACGAAATCACTTAATGTTACAGAAACAGTATGACTATTGCCAATTGAATTCGAATAACCAGCACCCTTTTGCTTCAAACCAATGACGTTGATTGATCCGCTTGTTGTTCCGAGTAGTAGAATAGAATGCATGGTGATTAGCCTAATTTAAATTTATTAATTATTTATTGATTTGAATTAAGATTCGGCAATTTCCACAACGACCGTTTTATCGTTGATCATTTCATCTAATAATGAAGGAATAGTATCCTCAATAGATACTTTTTGATCGTCATCTAGAATCGATGTTGAAACATCACTATCCTTAACAATTTTACTGATTTTGATTACTAGTACTTCTTCTAATACTTTTGCCATTTTATTTGACCCTTATTGAAATATATATACATATATTTATCATACAGGAATTATGATCTGGCAAGACTTTGGCGCCATTAATAATGGCGCCAAATAATTCATATAATTTTTTACTTGAATTAGATCAATTTTGACGCATTGGTTTTCTTACCACGTTTTTTACCAATTTTCTTATATGAGCCATCAAAATTCAAATTGAATATATCAATGTATCGAGTTATTGACATTCCATTTATCAAAGTGATATTTTTTGTTTGAATATCAAAAACAGATTTATCAGATAATCGCTGTAATGTTAAGACATTTTTTTTATTACAATTGATGAATCTAAATTCATCTGATTTATTAATAAATCTTCCATTCAAATCTTTAATTATATGACATGCTGTAATTATAGTATCACTGCTGATCGCATTTTCTGCGACCAGCTCTTTGATCAGTTGATTCATTATCATACCTCGATTAATCTAGATTCATTTATTTCACTAATTAATTCATTTATTGCTTCACTATTTGGAAATTCAAAAACCAATGTGTCATCTTTAACAGTGACGCTTACAGCACCACCATTTTTAAGTTTTCCAAACAATATTTCCTTACTCAATGGCTTCTTAATGTTGTCACTGATCACACGTTTCAAAGGTCGCGCACCCATTAGTTTATCAAACCCTTTATCAATTAACCAATCTTTAGCAACCTTATCAATATTGATTGTTACATTCTTTGAAAGACTTAGAACCCTGAGGTCATTAATAAATTTGTCAACTATCTTAGACATGTTATCTTTTGATAGTCGATTAAATTTGACAACTGCATCCAAACGATTTCTGAACTCAGGAGGGAAAAATGCATCGATTGCCTTTGTGTCATCGTCTTTTTCTATCTTTCTAAAACCAATAGATTCCCTTGCCATATCAGTAGCACCAAGATTTGTAGTCATTATTAAAATAATATTTCGAGCATTGACTGATTTTCCAGCAGCATTCGTAATGATTCCGTTATCCATTACTTGAAGTAAAATATTAAAAATATCAGGATGTGCTTTCTCAACTTCGTCAAGAAGAAGAACTGCATGTGGATTTTTTTCAATTGCATTTATTAATAGACCAGATCCTGCTCCACCATCGCCAAATCCAACATATCCTGGAGGAGCACCAATTAATGTACTCACACGATGCTTTTCCATATATTCGCTCATATCAAACCTAATAAGTTCAATATTAAGTGTTTTCGCAAGTTGTGTAGCAAGAGCGGTTTTTCCAGATCCTGTGGGGCCTACGAACAAATAAGCTCCCTGTGTTTTGTCATGTTCATGTAGGCCACTTCTACTAAGATATACACTATCAACAAGTGTTTGAATTGCCAAATCCTGTCCAACAATGACATCATGAAGATCATTACTAAGATTGTGCAATTTAACTGCATCTGTGTCAGTTACTTCAGCTATTGGACGCTTTGATATTCTTCCCACCTCAAGCTCAATATCACTTATGTCAATATTAAGTTTTTGTTGCTCGACAGGCTTTATTTTTTGCCATGCGGCGGCTGAATCAATTACATCAATTGCCTTGTCTGGTAATTGTTTATCATGCATATATCTTGCAGTTAATTCAACTGAAGCATCAAGTGCTTCTTCAGTATATGTCACGCCGTGAAATTCTTCATAATATTTTGCAATACCTTTTATAATCTTCTTTGCATCGGAAATGCTTGGTTCAAAAATATCTAATTTTTGAAAACGTCTAGTGATCGCCCGATCTTTTTCAAAATGTTTTCGATATTCTTCTTCAGTTGTACTTCCAATGCAACAAAATTCGCCACGACTGAGAGCAGGTTTTAGAATATTTGCTGCATCAAGTGTGCCATTACCGCCTCCACCTGATCCGGCTCCCATAATCATATGAATTTCATCGATGAATGTGATGGCTTCGGGACATGACTTCAATGCTTGAATAATACTTTTCATACGTTCTTCGAAATCACCGCGGAATTTTGTACCAGCAACAATGCTTGTTATGTCAAGACTCCAAATTACTTTATCCATTAGAATTTCTGGAACATCACCATCAACAATTCTTTTAGCAAGTCCTTCAATCATAACGGTTTTTCCAACACCTGGCTGGCCTATCAGAATGAGATTGTGTTTTGTTCGTCGCGCAAGTATTTGTGTTATTGACTCTACTTCTTTTTCGCGCCCGATAAGATTGTCGATTTTTCCATTTTTTGCACGATCATTTAAATTAACACAATATGTTCTTAATACCACTAATGCATCATCATGACTCATTTCAGAATTCATACCAGATGATGAATTAATATAGTCAATTAGTCCTTGTCTACCAATAGTGTGTTTATGTAAAAAATATGAAGCGGGACTATCTTCGATATCAAACATGTTTAATAGTAGATCGATTGAATCGATTTGTTTCTTTTCTTTGAAAATATTTTGTGCCATGCTTTTTTTAAAAACATTTGCTACTAATGTTGTATGACGTTGCCTCATACCAGCCAATGGAGGTGGATTATTATTACTATCATCCAGCCATGCTGAATTTTCTCTTTTAATTTCATCTACATTAGCATTGGTATTTTTCAAAAGATCAATGACTTCAGTATTTTCTAGTAATACTTGTAAAATATGTTCGAGAGTCACAAGCTCATGATTAAGTTTTGCTGCCAATGCATAGCTTTGTTGTACGATAGTTTCGTGTGTTGCACTCATTTGTAACTCCTTTTGATTTTTTTGATCAAACGTTTCTTTGCCATATTTAAAACCAGTTTGCTTACTCGATCATCAATCAAAATTCCGAAAGAATGATCTAATTCATGCAGAAATACTCTGCAATACAGCCCTTCCAAATTAGAAATTTGTGAAATTTTATTTTCATCAATCCATGAAACTGTGGCTGTTATGGGACGTGATACGGGAAGATGTAATCCTGGAAGAGATAGACATCCCTCCAATTGTTTTTCAGTCTCAGATGAAGACTGAATGACACATGGATTAATAAAGATTTTATCGATGCCGTCAATTGAAATAACGAACATATTACGATTTATGCCAATTTGGTTTGCCGATAGACCAATACCATTATATTTTTTCATTGTATCAAACAAATCAACAGATAATGCAATTGCATCATCAAGCTCATCAGGCATATAATTAGTGGTACGTGATCTTAATACTGGATCATTAAATTTAGCTAGTGTACGAATCATTATTAGACTTTCTCATTATATATAACTGGCTCTAATTTTTTTCAATTTCTCAATGTTTTCATCAGTTAATTTTGTTGGTATATTAATATTAATTGCAATATATAAATCTCCTCTTGATTGACTATTCATTATGGTCATACCTTTTTCTTTAATTCTTGATACTTTGCCGTGTTGAGTTCCAGGAGGAATAGAAACTTTGACAATTGATCCATCTATACATTTAATATCTAATTTTGTTCCTGTTATCGCATCAATAGCATCTAATTGTAGATTATACAACAGATCATTTCTATCTCGATTAAATGTTGAATTGTTAAGAACATTAACCACAATCAATAAGTCACCTGGTGGTAAATTCTTGATACTATTATCGCCATGCCCTTGAAACTTTATCTGAGTTCCAGATTCAATTCCTTTTGGAATATTTGCGTTAATATTGATTTTTTGACCATTTATTTCAAAATTTAACGGAACTTCCTTGCCGTAAAATGCTTCTTCAAGACTTATATCGATATTGACTTGATAATTTTTATTTTGTGGTTGGTTTCTAAAACCAAAAGGATTTCCTTGACCTCCAAACATATCACGTAATATATCATCAATATTAGCATGATTGAATCCATGCTGTCTAAATCCATGATGTGTATTTGTGTTGCCACCATATTTTCGTATATTATCATATTCAGTGCGTTTCTTTGCGTCACTTAACGTTGAATATGCTTCATTTATTTGTTTAAATTTATTCTCGGCTTCGTTATTTCCTGGATTTTTGTCCGGATGATATTGCATGGCTAGCTTGCGAAAAGCCTGCTTTAGTTCTGTATCCGAAGCGTTTTCTGAAACGCCTAAAGTTTCATAATGATTTAGCATATTTACATTGTATGATAAAATTTTTATTTGTCAAATCAATAGATAACTGCTGAGTTTTCTCCAACGCAGGTTGTACTAAATATCATTAATAAAATCTTGTAGGGATTGAAAGAATGCAGATTAATTTGAATGGTGATGATGTTTCAGATAAATCTGAATCAAATATCAAACATACTGTGATATACTCACTTATCATGTATTTTCAAAATAATTCAGTTTTGACTCTTTCATTCCATTTATTTTATATATTAATGGTATGTATTTTTTTATCTCTAAGCTATGTTGCCGCTTTCCATTGGAATTCAGCAGTTACTCTATATGAAGAAGCGCATAATGCCAGTAATTTTTCAAATAATTTCAAAATGAATACCGAATCTGATGTATTAATCAATTCTCGTATACAGAAATTTATGGAAGAACACGCTGGTATGCGAGCATACATTTATCGATATCATAATGGTTTGGCTGCAATATCAGGTGTACCATTCTTTTTTGAAAGCAATACTCATGAAGTAATTTCACCCGGTAGTACGAGATTGCTACCATTCGAACAAAGAATACCCGCCAGTATACATGTTAATATGAACAATAGTTTTATTCAAGACAAATGTGTATTTGTTGGAAATACCACATTAGACAAAGATAGTCAAAACTATTATTATTATACAAGTAGAGGCGCCACTTCCATGTTACGTTGTCCAATTTTTATGGCAAATGGCGATGTCTTTGGATTTGTTGGTATTGATTGGAACCATTTGGTACCTGAAGACACTAAAATGATTGATTCGTTCCATGCTCTTGCTAAAGATTTGGGAATATTATTTGCCAATGCCACAAAAACGAAATAATTCGCTTTTTTAATCAATATTATTATAATCAAGAAAATTATCAAGGATTATAATAATGCAAATATTGATACCCATGAGTGGTGCAGGCAGTAGATTTTCAAATAATGGTTACAATAAGCCAAAACCATTAATTGAATTCTTTGGCAAAACAATGATTGAACATGTTCTAGAAAATCTAGGATTGGATAATACCTACATACTATGTGTGCTGCGTGAACATTATGATAATTATCCAGAAATATTTGATAATATTAAAAAAATGTCCAGTAATCTTCATTACGTAATTGTGGATAAAATAACTGAAGGTCCTGCAGCGACGTGTTTGTTGGCTAAACAATATATCAATCCTGAAGAAATGCTATTAATTGCCAACTGTGATCAAATGATGGTTTGGAATCAAAAAGATTTTGAATCATTTATTTCTGAAAAAGATCTTGATGGTGCCATGTTTATTTTTGATAGTGATAGTAATAAAAATAGCTATGTTGAAATAGATGATAATGGCTTGGCAGTTCGAACTGCCGAAAAAGAAGTTATCAGTCCATATGCTACAACTGGTATATATGTGTGGACAAAGGGTATTGATTTTATTCATGCTGCTGAAAATATGATTTCCAAAAATATTCGTGCTAATAATGAGTTTTATGTGGCACCGTGCTATAATGAAAGTATTGAAAAGGGATTGAGAATTGGAATATATCGACCAGATGAACATTGGCCTATTGGTGTTCCTGAGGATTTGATGAATTATATTGAAAAACATGTACCAATGTATTCGGAATAAAACAAATCAGGAGAGACTAAATGAAAGAATTTGATCCAGAAGACCTTTTTAGAGGATGGTTTATAGGTGACTTTGAAAATTCAGTTCTTAGAACAAAAGAATTTGAAGTTGGTTATTTACAACATGCTCAAGGCGAGGTTTGGCCAGCACATTATCATGAAATAAGTGATGAAATTAATTACCTTGTGGAAGGTGAAATGACTCTTCAAAGCAAACGCCTAAAGGCACCTTCGATATTTGTTATAGAAAAAGGTGAAATTGCTGATCCAGAATTTCATACTGATTGCAAACTGATTGTTGTCAAAGTACCAAGTGTTCCTGGTGATAAAATATTGATTAAATAATACAAAGTAGATTTTAAAATGAAAAAAATAAAAATATATGGTTTTGACATGATTTTGTCGCCAACTAGTCCTGGACCAGGATACAAAAGTTATACCAAAGAACAATTAAAAAGAATGGCGGAATTTAGAAAGATATCATTGGATTTCAAAGAAATAGGAAACGAAATACGTGAATTTCTTGCTACTATACCAAACGAAATTATTGATGAAATTAAAGCAGATCCAGAATATCAAGCTTCATTAGTAGAAAATTGGAAATCAATATAGAAAAATTAGAATTAAAATTGATATTTTAATTATTTTCCAATACAATTAGACTAATAATTTAGGAGTTGTTTATGGGATATGAATTGGATATTGTTCGTGAAGACAAAGATCTAGCAAAATACTTTTATGTGACATATGAAGTTGAATCCAGTGTTAATATTTTTGATGCAGGATGGAATATTGCAGTAGGACAGTCAATTGGAAATCCCAATGCACGGTCTATTTGGGAAACAACTCAAATGACTGAAGATCATTGTTGTAAAATTATCAAAAATGCCAATTTTGAAAAAAAGAAGGGGACTATAGAAATTGGATTCCCTTTGATAAACATAGATTTAACAACTGATGGTATTTCACAAATACTTTGTATGATTATGGGAGGTCAAGTTGATATCGATACAATCAAAAAATGTCGTGTAATTAATCTTGAAATTCATCCACAAATTATTGATACTAATTTCAATAAACCAAAATATGGCATTACTGGAATGCGAGAATATACTAGCTGTTTTGGAAAACCTTTCCTGGGAGCGATCGTAAAACCCAAAACCGGGTTAAGACCAGATCAACTTTTGGATATGGTGAAGGAAATGGTTGAGGGCGGCACAAATTTTATAAAAGAAGATGAAATTCTAAGTAATCCAAATTTCTGTAGACTAGAAGATCGTATTCACAAAATATCAACATATCTAGAGGGTCGAGGGGTAGTATATTGTTACTGTATTAATTCAGATCCATCTCATGTAGTTGATCGAGCAAGATTTGTATCACAAAATGGTGGCAATGGCGTACATGTCAATGTGTGGAGTGGGCTCGGTGCTTATAAAAGTATTCGAGATGCTGATCTTGGACTATTCATACATTATCAAAGATCTGGATCTGAAGTTATTACTCACAAGAAAAATGCCTATGGTATTTCATGGCAGGTACTTTGTAAACTTGCTGCACTAAGTGGTGTTGATACTATACATGCAGGCATGTGGGGAGGCTATCTTAGTGATACTGAAGAAGATCTCACTGCCACACTTCGAGTATTGCATGAAGGCAATGTTGTTCCTGCTTTGAGCTGTGGTATGAATGCAAGTCTAGTTAAACCAATTGCTGATAAATTCGGTTTTGATTGGATGGCTAATGTGGGGGGTGCGATTCATAGCAATCCAAATGGAACTAGAGCAGGAACTTTTGAAATGCGTAAAGCGATTGATTCAATATGATAATAATTGCGCATCGTGGGTTAACTGATGGTCCAGATATAGCTTTACAAAATAATCCAGAACAAATCTCCCGTGCATTTGTTCTGGGATTTGATGCCGAAGTTGATGTGTGGTATATAGAATCTGATTGGTGGCTCGGGCATGATGGTCCTGAATATAAAGTTGATGAAGGATTTATATTGCGACCTGGTTTATGGATACATTGTAAAAATTTACCTGCTTGGAATAAAATGCGCGGAATGAATTTTTCAATTAATTACTTTTGGCATGAAACTGATGCGGTTACGTTAACTAGTCAGAATATATGCTGGACATACATGGGAAACTCACAAGCAATTCGACCAGATGCAGTATGTGTAATGCCAGAATTAGCATATGATTGGAATACAATTGAAACTATGGTTCATAGAAAATATTGGTATGGATACTGTACTGATTATCCAAAAAGAATAAAAGAATGCATAAAATAGCAGTTTGTTTTGCTGGGTTACCTAGATTGACAGATATTACAACTTCATGTTGGAAAGAGTTTATTGAAAATAATAATGCTGAAGTTTTTGTTCATACTTGGAGTAATCAACTATACTTTGATAATTCAATAAAAAATATAATTAATACATTTTCCCCAAAACAAATCAAAATTGAAAAACCAAAATCTTTTGATACATCTATATATGTGGATAGAGTTTGGCCACACAGATCTAATCCAAATAATGTATTAAGTATGTGGTATAGCATATATGAATCAATCAATCTTTGCTATCGTTATAGTTTGGAAAAACGTATCAAATATGACATTGTTTGTCGAGCTAGATTTGATTGGTATTTCAATTCGATTCATATTGAAGAATTTAATGGTATCACCGTTCCAGATGATCCTGGATTAAATGGACATCATTTTGAATATTATGAAAAACAATATCTTGGACATAATGATCAATTTGGATATGGCGATATGAACAGCATGATACAATATGCGAATACTTTTAATAAAATACCTGATCTGTATAAATCAGCAAAAGTTGATTTTTGTAGTGAATTATTCTTAACTGCTAATTTAATTGAAGTAAATATACCAGTTAATTTTCAAAAAGACATAACGTATAGGATAATTAAATGAAAATTTGCATTTATACAATATGTTTAAATGAAATCAAGCATTGTGAACGATGGGCAAAGAGTGGTGAAGATGCTGATTATCGAATCGTATTAGACACTGGAAGCACAGACGGATCAGTTGAAAAACTTAGAGAACTCGGTGTTTGTGTATATGAAAAGAAATTTGATAATTGGCGATTTGACGTTGCTCGAAATACAGCACTTGATATAATACCAAAAGACGTTGATGTTTGTGTCAGCATGGATATGGATGAATTTATGGAAAGTGGTTGGCGTAATGAAATAGAAAAAAGTTGGACAAACAACACAACGCAACTTACATACAAATATGTTTTTAATTATGATCCAAATTTATCACAGCAAAATAGCTATTATGCAGATAAAATTCATTCTCGAAATGATTATGAATGGAAGCGGCCAGTTCATGAAACTGTTTTTCCAAAAAATGTTACACCAGTTATTGCATGTAATACAAATTTAATAATGAACCAAATACAGGATACATCAAAAAATACAAGACAGAATTATCTTGCGCTTCTTGAATTGGCTTTCAAAGAAAATCCCAATGATGCACAAATAGCATTTTGGTTGGGAAGAGAATTTATGCATAAAAATAATTACCGTAATGCAATTGATGTATTAAATAAGTTTCTTAAGATTGATAATATATGGCATATCGAAGCCAGTGAAAGTTTAATATATTTAAGTAGAATGGATAATAATAATGCATTGGAGCATCTTTTTATGGCTATGGTGAAATCACCCGCGCGAAGAGAAGTATGGAATGAAATTTCACAATATTTTTACAACAAATCAGATTGGAATGGATTATTATGGGCATCAGTTTCTGGTATTGAAAGATCAATCAATCATGGAAGTTATTTAGATAGAAAAGACGCATGGGATTCGAGATTATACGACTTTGCCAGTTTGGCATCATGGAACCTAGGTTGGAAAGACAAAGCAATTGAATATTGCAAATATGCATTGAATATAAACCCAACGGATGGTCGTTTACAAAATAATTTAAAAATCATGGAGAATTAAATTGAAAATAGGAATATATGCTCCAAGTAAGAATGAAATTTCACATGTATCAGCATGGTATGAAAGTTGTCATGAAGCAGATATAATTGTTGTGGCAGATACTGGCAGTACAGATGGCACAGTAGAAGAACTTATAAGTTTGGGAGTACAAGTGACAAATGTACGTATTGTTCCATTTCGCTTCGACCTGGCTTTCAATATTGCAATGTCTCTTTTGCCTGAAGACATTGATGTGTGCATACGGTTGGATTTGGATGAAAGATTACAACCTGGTTGGAGAAAAATAATAGAAGAAAATTGGAAATCAGATACATCAAGATTACGATATACATATATTTGGAATTGGAATGACAATGGTACTCCTGGCAGAATGTGGTATGGAGATCGAATTCATAAACGAAATAATTTTATTTGGCGGGGATCAACACATGAAGGGTTATGCTCAAGAAGTGGTGAAGAAAAACATGTTTTTTGTAAGGAATTAGAAATTCATCATTTTCCAGCCGCTAAAGATAAGAAAAACGATCTATCACTATTGCTTGAAGCGGTAAATGAAACCCCAACTGATGCAAGAATCAAAGCATATCTTGGTCGTGAATATATGTACCAGAATCAATATGCCAATGCTACGAATACTTATAAAGAATTTTTAACTATGAGTTTTGATAAGGTTGAACGCCAACAGGCAATGTGCAATCTTGCAATAACTGATAGCGAAAACAAAGTATATTGGTTAAAACTCGCCGCAATGGAAACACCAGGTCATCGTGAGCCATTGGTAAATTTGGCACAACACTATTATGATATTCAAAATTGGCAAAAATGTTATGAATATGCACTCAAGGCACTATCAATTACAACGCATCCAATGGATTATACATGTTCACAGGAAGCATGGAGTGAAAAACCACATGATTTAGCTGCAATATCCGCTTGGAACCTTAAAATGTATAGTGAAGCATTAATACATGCTAGAAATGCAGTTTCATTCAATGAAACCGATCAAAGATTACAAAATAATAAAAATTTAATTGCAAACTTTATTGATAATGAATTATCTGATATTTAAAAAATAAAAATGGATGGAAAAATAATTCCCATCCATTTTAAAATTAATAATAAAAATTGACTATTTTAAATTCTACTTCGTTTACTTGCCTTCTTTGCTTCTTCTTCAGTATTTTCCACAGCAATTGTTACCCATTTTTGTGGTACTGGAAGACCAGTTCTACGATAATGGTCTAAATCAGCTTCTGGATCATCAATTTGTGTCCAAACAGCCCATTTATTATCATATTTGCGTTGTACGATATCGTGTTTGATTTCCATGTCAATTATTCTCAAAACTTTTAAAGTTGAAACTAACAAGCATCTTTGCCTGCTTTTTGATTATAATGATATACCTAACGTAAGTCTAATTTTATTTTGATAATTATTAAGGTTAGGTCCATAAATGATCACGTATTTTAATAAGTCGTATTAACATTTCGGTATCTTCATTATGTTCACTTTCCTCTAAAGCAAAAGCCATATTATATAATTTTTGCTTTTCTGCTTGTTGTTCAGCAGTATAAACATTTAATCCAAAACTACGTCCATTTTTATCTAACCATTTAGTCAAACCAACTGCATCATATGAATCTAATCTTGATGGTCTAATTTCCGTCCACCATTTATATAATTCATATTGTTCTTTTGCTGATTCAGCCTGTGATCCATTCAAAGTCATTTCCCAAGATAAATATGCCAAGCCCGCAATTTTATTTTTATACTTATAACGATTTCTAAATATATTGATTTTTTTCCAAAACTGTACTAAATTGTTATTATGATAGTTATTGGATATAATATACATATGGGCTTTTTCATTTTCAATAAAATCAACAAGTAGTGAAAACATACCATGTAAAAGGATAGTATCTTTATCATAATAATTTGGTTTTAGTCCAGTATCAATGATATGATATTTTGCCAATGTTCGAAACCTAATATAATTTTTGATTTTACGATAGTATTTTCCCAAATTTATATAGTCTGGAAAAACTTCTCTGAGCCAATAAATAATTGGCTTGTTTTTCTTACATGTTAAATTCCATTCTTGCCATTGTTCTGATGTGCCAGACAATGGTTCATTGAGATCAAAAAGATTTTTAAAATATTTAAGCATTTTGTTATTATAATTTTTTATTTCAATAAATCAAATTTAATTTTTACAACCAAGTCAATTTGAATAAAACAGAATCAATCATAAACAATCTGATCCTATATTTAACTGTGAAATCATTCATATAACTTGGAAATGCAAAATGTCTATGTATTCCACTTGAAACCACCAAACTAGTATCCTTGATAATTACAAAATCTTCGCTGCAATTCTTTCCAGACCAAACTGACAAATCTTCAATAATAAGAAAGGGAATATTGATCAAAATTAGTTCATAGTCAAAACTACCCGCATCCCATATTTTTGAGCTAACTTCATTTTTGTAATTTTCAGATTCAACAAATTGAGTTAAATCTATTTGCATTCTTCAATCACTCATTTTCAAAAATATGCTATCAGAACCATTGGTAACTACTAGCCCTTCATTAATTGTATATACTTCATAACTGTTGCCAAGTAAATTTTGCAAACGCATACTGGTCGTTAGTAATGGATCATTTATTTCACAAATTAAAATTGGAACTGACGCATTTTCCTTTGTGTATTTTAAAATTTGAAATTTGCTTGAGCCATTTCTTGAATTGAATTGAATTGTTTTTTTATCTATTGATACTGATTCAACCAATGAATTTTTAAAAAATGATAGAATATTTTCTTCAATATTTGAATCATTTTCATCATTGCTATCTATAATCTCAATAGATTTCGGATCTAAATTAATATATTTTTCAAGATTTTCTCTGTTGAATTTTAATTTTCCTTGTTTTTTATATGTGGTAAATGACCAACTGGAAACGTTTGTTATGTTATTGATTTCTTTTATTATTTTTATGACATTATTGATAAATTCCTTATTTCGATCTAACTCAATAAATGCTATATAAAATCCATCTTCAGTTGGTGCTGGACTTATATCTGTATCAAGAATACTAATATTTGATTTTTCAATAAATCGTGCAATTTCATTTGCTGGATCTTTGTCCATTGTATAAATTCCAACAACGATTGCTTTTCGATCATCTATCTTAGATTGATACTCATCAATGCTCAGTACTGGCTCAATAACAAAATTAAGATCGCCGCGTTGCAAACCTTCATTTATTTTTTTCATGATTGAAATGCCTGATTTGTATCTATACCATCTGCAGTTGCATCTTCTATGGTATCCACATCAACTTCTTCATCATATATATTCATTATATCGTCATCAATGTTCTGAATGAATCTGCGAGAAATTAGTAATGTTATTATCCATACTTTTTTCTTGATCATTTTTGGTTTTTTTGTACCAGGTCGATAATCAGACTCTGATTTCACTTTGACAGGACATTCTTCATAAGCGATGTCATAATGTATTCTAGTGCCATGTTTTAATAGACGTTGTCCCCCGCTTGGATCGGGCATTTTTTCGTATGGATATTTCAATTTGATTTTAATCCAGTATCTTTGAACAAATGGTCCAGCCACTACTTCACCGTCAAACCAATTTTTATATACATATAAATCATTGCTATCAAAATAATCTTCAATATCAATTAGAATTGATAATAGATCTTCTGAATCTGTTATTCGTCTAATAACATTATCGAGTGTTTTGTCGTTGATATTATCCAAGAGTCATTCCTTTTTATATTATATATTTATTAAATAAATGAAATGACTCCTGGATTTTTTTAATTTTACATACTATAAAGTTTCAATACATCTTCAATAATAGGATGACGTTCTACGTCTTTCTTTGTAAAACGTATTATTGATATTTTGTTATTTGGATTTGCTTCAAGACGTGTAATGAAATCCAATAATCCATTATTTTCATAGCCTCGATCATGTTGATCAAGATCGCCTGTGACAATAATCTTCGATCCTTCTCCGATACGTGTTAATGCCATCTGCATTTGTGATTTTGTGATATTCTGAGCCTCATCTAAAATAATCCAAGCATTCTTAAATGTACGACCTCTCATAAACGACAGTGGTGATACTTCTATAATTCCATTTTCTATCATAGATTCAACTTCTTTTTTTGAATAATATTCCTGTACGTAATCAAGTATTGGTTGAACCCACGGTGCCATTTTTTCAATTAGAGATCCAGGTAAAAACCCATGTTGTTCATCAACACTTACAGCCGGACGAGTTATAATAATTTTATCAACTGATCCTTGTTGTAATTGTTGAATACCTATATGCGTTGCAATCATTGATTTACCAGTACCTGCGGCACCAAGTGCAAATACAATATCAATGTCAGGATTTTCTAAGGATGTTAATAATTTTTCTTGATTTATATTTTTTGGTGTGATTGTAACTCGTCGTTTCTTTGGCGCTTCTTGTGATGTTTTTTGATATTGATCTAGATGTACGACGTTATCTTTAATGGGTGTGGAGAAATTGGATCTTGTATTACTTGCTCGTGCTGAGCGCTGCCTTGTGCGTTTGGTCAACTGGAACCTCCCCTGTTGGAAAATTATTTGCACAAAGTATTTACCAATATAGGATTACTATATAAACCCGCTATTTAATATAATATTATTTCAAAATGGTTGCTAAATAATGGATAAATCAATTGAAAGAATTTTACTAAAATGACAATTATTGATCCGTCAAAAATAGATACCAATTTCCCTGTTGATAATCAAGACAATGATAGTCAAGGTTTCAGAGATAACTTTTATAATATTCAGCAAGCTTTATATGCAGCAAACGTTAATATAACAAGTATTCAAAATTCGCCAATTTCAGTTACAGGTCCTGTCTATACATTATATCCAGTAACCATTGGCAATGGTCAGCCCATTATATTACAATCTCAATTTCAATTTAGCACTGGCGATATGGTTTTAACCTTTCCCGGTGATAGTGCTATTAAAATCCCAATTGGCAATACATCTCAAAGACCACAATCTCAATTGGGGCTATTGCGATATAATACTGATTTTAATTATGTTGAGTATTTTAATGGTTCAACTTGGAAAACAATAGGATCTCCTGGTCCGACTGGACCGGCAGGATCTGGGGTTGGCCCAACAGGTCCTGCAAGTGGTGTAACCGGACCAACCGGTCCAGTGGGTATTCCTGGCCCTGTTGGACAAATGGGTATGCCAGGCGTCCCTGGTCCAAGTGGTCCTACAGGCGCACCTGGTAGTGCTGTTAGAATCGTAGGAAGTCA
>Ga0116227_10010174_pt1 | contig 16587 bp, 17 predicted proteins | sample S1TSphgellanicum_FD_89693 | JGI IMG/M metagenome (GOLD analysis project Ga0116227, IMG submission 89693) | Host-associated microbial communities from peat moss isolated from Minnesota, USA - S1T2_Fb - Sphagnum magellanicum MG | ecosystem: Host-associated > Plants > Peat moss > Unclassified...
ATCTGTTGTGGAAAGGACAAAGGAAATAGGCTTAAGGATGTCTATCGGTGCAAGGGGGATTGATATCCTTAACCAGTTTTTGACTGAAGCGATCATAATCAGCGTTGCAGGAGGGCTAATCGGCATCGTATTGGGCGAAGGTCTGGGTTTTCTCATTCTGCACCTGCTATCCTGGGAACCTGTTTTTAATAAAACATCCGTTGTTGTTTCGTTTTCATTTTGTACAATTATCGGTGTCTTCTTCGGTTATTATCCCGCCTCAAAAGCATCAAAGCTCGACCCGATTGAAGCATTGCGATATGAATAAGGAGTCCCTAATGGGATTAAAAGTTGAAAATAAAACCGCATTTAAGATGAAGTTAGCGATGGTTGAAAATATTCAAGTAGGAATTTCTTGGAGTCCAGAATACAAATTTTAGTCCAAAGAGCATTAATAAGATTCCATGAACTGTGAGATTACCTGCTAATTAAGGCATCAATTTAATTTCCTGTTACGATATTTAATGTACACCTTTAAGGAATAATTGCTAACCCCAGCAAATGAACCTAAAACCAGTTTTAACCGGTCATGGCCTTAGCTATGACGACCTGCTGTTGCTTATTAACAGTGTGCAGGACTATGCCATAATTATGCTGGATACTACTGGTAACATAACCAGCTGGAATAAAGGAGCCGAAAATATAAAGGGTTATTCAGCCAAAAACGCTATTGGGAAGAACTTTTCCATGTTTTATTCCCCGGATGACATCAAAAGAGGCGAACCACAAATTAATTTAAAAATGGCCGCGGCTAACGGCAGCTTTTCCAAATCGGGTTTCCGTGTCCGAAAGGATGGATCAGTATTTTGGGGCGATGTGGTCATTACTGCGTTATACACTGTTGACGGCCAATTGCGTGGATTTGTCAAGATAACCCGGGATATGACTAAGCAAAAAGAGCTTAGTGATGAGGTGGAACGGTTGCATCGCCAAACTGAAAGCATCATTACCGAGCAGTTGAACGTAACGCTCAAAGAAAATGCCGATTACAAACACGCCCTCGATGAATCGGCTATTGTCGCCATTACTGATCAAAAAGGAATGATTACCCATGTTAATGATAATTTCTGCAAAATATCTAGATACAGCCGGAAAGAACTGGTAGGGCAAGATCACCGGATCATTAATTCAGGGTATCATGATAAAGCCTTCATACGCGATCTGTGGAACACCATCGCCCATGGTAAAATATGGAAGGGTGAATTAAAGAACAAAGCCAAAGATGGTAGCTTTTACTGGGTCGACACTACCATTGTGCCCTTTTTAAATGAGGGAGGAAAACCATACCAGTATATTGCCATCCGTTCGGATATTACACAGCGGAAAGTTGAGGAACAACGATTAAAACTGTTGGAATCTGTTATTACCAACACAACGGATGCCGTATTAATTACAGAAGCCGGCCTTTTTGATGAACCCGGCCCACGCATCCTGTATGTCAATGATGCCTTCACTAAAATGACGGGGTACACGGATGAAGAAATTATGGGAAAAACGCCCCGCATCCTGCAAGGCGCAAAATCTGACCAACGGGAATTAAAACGACTGAGCGTTGCGATGCGAAATTATCTGCCCTGCGAAATCACAACCATTAATTATCATAAAAACGGAGATGAGTTTTGGATCAATTTTGCTGTAAGCCCCGTTACTGACGAAAATGGTAAGCATACGCACATGATCGCTATCCAGCGCGATGTTACCCAGCGGAAACAAGTCGAAGATGAATTAAACCAGATATTTAATTTTACGCCGGATATTCTTTGTATTGCCGGCACCGACGGCTATTTTAAAAAGGTTAACCCGGCCATGACTAGGTTATTGGAATATTCAGAGGCGCAACTGCTGGGAATTCCCTTTATGGAAATGGTCCATCCGCTGGACCGTGATCAAACAGCTACCGAGCTGCAAAATATCATCACAGGCAACCCAACTTACTATATCGAGAACCGATATATCACTAAGTCGGGTAAATTGAAATGGTTGGCCTGGACCACTACGGGGGCGTCTAACGAAGGGCTTCTGTATTGCTCGGCCAAGGACATTACCGATAAAAAGGAATTGGAGGTATTGCTTCGTAAAGCGACCGATCTTGCCATGATCGGAGCATGGGATATTGATCTGGTTAAAGGGACGGTATACTGGTCAGTAATGACCAAAGAAATCCATGAGGTGCCTGTAACATTTGAGCCGGACATGGAAAAAGGAATCAATTTTTATAAAGAGGGAGAAAGTAGGCAGTTGATCAGTGATATGCTTGAGGCCGCTATAACCAAAGGCGAATCATGGGATGTAGAACTACAGATTGTGACGGCCAAGGGCAATGATAAATGGGTACGCGTGATCGGCGAGGCTGAGTATTTGGCTGGTAAATGTATCCGGGTCATCGGCAGTTTCCAGGAAATCGAAGCTCGTAAAAGTGCTGAAATAGTTGCCAAAAATGCGTTAGAGGAAAAAAATACTATACTCGAGAGCATTGGGGATGCCTTTTTTGCTGTCGATAAGAACTGGGTAGTTACTTACTGGAATAAAACCGCTGAAAAAGTATTAGGAAAGACCAGGCAGGAAATGATAGATCAGGATCTGTGGGGAATATTTTCAGATTCAGTAACCTCGGAATCCTATAAAAAATATCACCATGCCATACAAACCAACAAGGCAGTGCATTTCGAGGATTACTATGCACCTTTAAATAAATGGTATGAGATCAGCGCCTATCCTACGGGTAATGGGCTTTCGGTTTATTTTAAAGATGTTACAGACCGTAAAATGTCAGACAGCCGTTTAAAAGAGTTAAACGAAAATCTGAGGAAACATGCCCGGGAATTGGCCATTTCAAATGCAGAACTGGAACAGTTTGCCTATGTGGCTTCACATGACCTGCAGGAACCGTTGCGGATGGTCACCAGTTTTCTGAGCCAGATAGAACAAAAGTACGGCGACTTATTGGATGACAAAGGCCGGAAATACATACATTTCGCCGTCGACGGCGCAAAACGCATGCGGCAGATCATACTGGATCTGTTAGAATTTTCAAGAGTAGGCAGGGCCGGTGACAATCCCGAAGAGGTTAATCTCGGTATGTTAGTCAACGACATTCTTCCTCTATATCGTAAACAGATCGAAGAAAAAGAGGCCATTATAACCATCGAACCGCTTCCGACCTTACAAACGCATAAAGTGCCGGTGAGGCAGGTTTTTCAAAACCTGATTAGTAATGCCTTAAAATATGTAAAACCTGGCGTTTGCCCGGCGATCAGCATACAATGTAAAGAAGAGCTAACACATTACGAGTTTTGGGTTAAGGACAATGGCATAGGTATAGACCCGGAATATTTTGACAAAATATTTATCATATTCCAGCGGCTGCACAATAAGGATGAATATTCAGGCACAGGCATGGGATTGGCCGTAACAAAAAAAATTGTCGAAAACCTAGGCGGAAAAATATGGGTAAGGTCTGAAGAAGGGAAAGGTAGTACCTTTTATTTTACAATTTCAAAAAATAACAGGTTATGAAATCGATACACATTTTACTGATTGAGGATAATGAAGGCGATATTTTATTAACGCTTGAAGGGCTGGAAGACAGCAGGATAACAAATAGGGTAAGTGTGCTAAGAGATGGAGAGGCGGCGATCGACTTTTTTGAAAAGACAACAGATAAAAACGAAATACCCGACTTGGTGCTGCTTGACATTAATTTACCCAAAAAAAGCGGGCACGAAGTATTACGATATATTAAAAAAAGCCAAAAATACAATCAACTCCCCGTAATTATGCTCACCACCTCATCATCGGAGCGTGATATACTTTCGGCTTATAAGCACTATGCCAATTGTTACATTACCAAACCTATTGATGTTTTGGAATTTATGAATGCGATCGCAAAAATTAAGGATTTCTGGATCAATATTGTCACTATCCCAAAAGACTGAAAAGATGGATAAGGACAATGGGGGATATCGCATTTTAGTTGTAGAAGACAATCCCGGCGACTTTGTATTGGTTGAGGACTTAATACTCGAAAGGATCAATTCGCCCCTAATTGTCCAGGCAAAGACGTTTGAAGAAGCCAAAAGTATATTAACAAGCTATGGACATAAATATAACGTAGTTCTATTGGATCTTTCACTCCCTGACCATACCGGCGAACCTTTAATACGTGAAATTGTTGAATTATGCGGGAATGTCCCCGTTGTTGTCCTAACCGGTTACACCGACTTTGCTTTTGGCGTGAGATCGCTTTCAATGGGTGTTGCTGACTATCTTTTAAAGGATGATCTAACTTCCATGTCCCTCTATAAAAGTATTGTGTACAGTACTGAGCGTAAAAGGATAATATCTGCCCTTAAAACGTCAGAAAGGCGTGTGAGAAATTTTGCAGATCAATTAAATAACGCTTTAGAAGAGGAACGCTCACGCATTGCGCGCGAGATACATGATGAATTCGGGCAGCAATTGTCGGGGCTTAAAATGTCACTATCGTCGATAAAAAAATCTAATGTTAATAACACCAATATGGAAGCACTAATGGATACATTGATTGCCGATGTAAACACCAGTATAGAATCGGTAAGGCAAATAGCCAACGATTTGCGTCCGGTACTATTGGATAAGCTTGGCTTATTTGCCGCGTTAGAATGGTTGGTTACAGAATTGGAAAAAAAGACCGGCGTCACCGCCTATCTTTATGCTGATACGGATCAACCAGAAATTAGCAAGACACTCGAAATAAATATCTTTCGTATATGCCAGGAAGCTTTAACCAACATAACCAAACACGCCAAAGCTTCATTGGTGATCATTAGGGTCGAAAACATAGATAAACAATTATCGATCAAGATAATCGATAATGGCTGCGGCATAAAATCCGGCACTTTACACAATCTTATGTCTATGGGGTTACTAAATATGAAACAGCGTGCTAATCTCATCGGCGCGGAATTAAATATAACCAGTTCATTTCAAACGGGTACTATTATCCAATTTACCTTAAATATAAATGGCAAAAAAAATATTAATAGTGGACGATCACTCAGCAATTAGGATCGGCGTTAAGCAAATTTGTGCCACTGAGTTTCCTTTTGTTCAATTTGGCGAAGCAGTCAATTATGCCGAAGTCTTTCAGCGGTTAAAAGAGGATGATTGGGACATACTGATATTGGATATTGATTTGCCCGGAAGGAACGGGTTGGATATTTTAACACAGATAAAGGCTGGAAAATTAAGAATACCTGTACTAATGTTCAGCTTTCACAGCGAAGAACAAATCGCACTTCGCGCTATGAAGCTTGGTGCATCTGGCTATCTTTCAAAAGACGCAGCCGATTTGGAATTAGTGAAAGCTATTGATCAAATTATGAAGGGTAAAAAATATATTTCCCAGTCCTTATCAGAAAAACTGCTTTCGTTACTTGATGACAATTCCAATAAAGAACCCCATGAACTTTTATCGGACCGGGAATATCAAACCTTATTGCTTATTGCCTCAGGGAAAACGGTTTCAGAAATTGCCGGTATTCTTTGCTTAAGCACACCTACCGTTAGTACCTATCGTGCCCGGATACTTGAAAAAATGAAGATGAAGAGCAACGCGGCACTAACTACTTATGCCATTACAAAAAAGCTTGTATAAGACTTGCGTTTTGTAAACCAAACAACTACAAAGCTTTCATAATCGGGTCTATATTTTGTGAACGGGCTATTTAACAACTTTGTTTTGTTAAACAATCGAAACATGAAACGTTCATTCTCACTTTATTATTTGTATTGTAGAAATATACGGTGCAAAGTTTCTTTGTACCATCTCAACCTGGAGGTTAGCATGCCATTAAATGCCGATAACCTTGTCGCTACGCACTTGTGCGCGTGCTGTAATATGCCTTTAGTTTCGGCATTGGATATTGAGATCAAACATATGGTGCTACAAGCAAATTATCCCAAAATTCCCAAACTAAACTAATTTAAATCATGAAAACATCCCTTGACCTCGTTCTCAGTTTTATCTTCCTGGCTGGTTATTGTTATACCCTAACTGCGGCTCATTTTTTACTGGAAAAGGTAAACCAGAAAATACCCGTTCCCGTCCATATCAACGAAACACTGCAACTCAGAGAAATAAGAGCTTGGTCGCAATTGCAGCAAAATGAAAAGAACGCCGATATAAAAACTTCCATTTTCTTACTAGGCCTCAATAATTACTTGGTATACACTTATTTTGCGCTGCTTATCTGTTCGTTTTTTTTCCAGGCCCTTTATCCTTCCACTTCATTAGTTTTTTAACGACAAGTACTAACCATTAATCGCGCTAGCATGAATTTAACACTGCCCTTTGCAGGTAATACCGGTTCAGTATTGTCCACCGGCTATGACTGTCCCCAGTGTCATATAAAGCTTATTTACAGGGCCCGCAGAAATTTTTTAGTTAAACTGTTTCTGCCGTGGCTGCCTGTTAAAAGATATAAGTGCTATGCCTGTTCAAAAAAATATTATGTTTTTAAGAAAAGCGACAGGAATACGCCACCGCTAAATAATAGTGGCAACATTCATAACTCTAATAAACCAACCTTAACATTGATAAACTTTAACGGATAATTTAATGCCAACCCCGAGTAAAATATACAGCATTTTAGTAATTGAAGATAACCAGGGAGATTTTATCCTGGCAGAAGAATTTTTATCTAAGCAGGTCGATATTTTTGTCCTGGTGCAAGCTAAAAATTTTGCTGAGGCGCAAAAAATACTGTTAATGGGTGCGCATCAATTCGATGCTATTCTTTTAGATCTTTCATTACCTGATAAAACCGGGCTGCAACTAATAAAGGAAATCGTACCGCTGAGTTTGAACGTTCCGATCATTATTTTAACAGGATATACAGATGTTTCATTCAGCGTAAGATCACTCTCGGAAGGTATAACAGACTACCTTTTAAAAGACGACTTAACTCCCAACATGCTTTACAAAAGCATAGTATATAGTTCAGAACGTAAAAAGGCTATCGTCGCACTTGAAAGGTCTGAGAAACAGTACAGCGAGCTATTTCATTTAAGCCCGCAGCCTATGTATGTTTTTGAACTGGGGACGTTGAAGTTTTTAGATGTAAATGATGCATTTATAAAACAATACGGTTATACACGGGAAGAGCTTTCTAATATGGATCTGAAACAAATAAGGCCGCACGAAGAGGTTGCGGTACTTGAAGCCGGGATATTAACGGACAGCAAAGAACATAAAAACCATAGCTTGGGTATATACATACATAAAAAAAAGAACGGTGACATTATCCAGGTTGATATTCAAGCCAATTTTATTGATTACAAAGGAAAAAAAGCAAAAGTTACCATTGCGACTGACGTAACCGAACGTTTGAATTATATAAAAGCAATTGAAACGCAAAATGAAAAATTGAGAGAAATATCATGGGTGCAATCACACCTGGTGAGGGCGCCCGTGGCTCGGATATTAGGTTTGGTAAACCTCATCAACGATATAAAGGCTGATGACAATGAGAAGGAAAAAATGCTCGATTATTTATTGCTGTCGGCAAATGAATTGGATGAAATTATAAAAGGCATAACAGAAAAAACAAACATTGAAGAAGATAACAACGACTTTAAAAGCAATATGCTTTTATGTTATTCAAATTACCTATAGAAAATGAAAAAAACAATTGTTATCGTTTGGCTTCTCCTCCTGCTTTTTATAGCAGGAGGTTTGTTTTGGTATAATGACTGGGTGTTTAGTTTACCCACCCCAGTGCCACCAAATTATAAAGCGGTCGCCGCAGGGCAAATAATTAAAATTGATTTGCCGGTAAAGGATATTAATAAACCGGTATTCCTGCATTTCTTTAACCCCGATTGCCCTTGCTCCAAGTTCAACATCTCAAACTTTGAACATATTTATGCAAAATACAATAAGCGGCTAAACTTTGTTATTGTGGTTATGAGCAGTAAAACCTTTACAGTTAAAAATATCCAGGATAAATTTGATCTTAGCTTACCTGTTTTGTTTGACCCGGCGATAGCAATCTCTTGCGGCGTATATTCAACGCCCCAGGTTGTACTGCTGGATGTCGGGCACAAATTGTATTATCGCGGAAATTATAACAGGGAGAGGTATTGTACGGATGAAAAAACCAATTATGCAAAAGCAGCGATCGATGGGTTGCTTGCCCATAACACACATCTTGTTTTTGGTAATCTGGCATTAACGGCTTACGGTTGCCGATTACCTAATTGCACCAAATAAAACCCACATGAACAATCCCCATGAAGAACCAAGCGATCGGGCCGGCATTTTTCATTTAGAAATAAAAGAAAGGTCGGATAGGTTAATGAATTACTTCCTGGCCGGTTATTTTTTGCTGGGAATAATATTCGCTTTATTTTACGATACCTGGCTTATTGCTTTTGGAGTAGGCGGACTTTTGTTACTAGCTTATTATTCCGCTAAAACTCTACTACCGGGCTCATCATTGTATCAATATGTTTTAAGTGTTGTTTTGGGTGTTTTTATGGCCCAATTTATTTACCAAATGCATGGCCAGTTTGAAATGCATTTTTTTGCCTTTATAGGTAGTGCAGTGCTGATCACTTATCAAAAATGGAAATTGCAAATTCCAATATTGATCATAGTGTTCGTTCATCATGCATTCTTCGGCTATCTTCAAAATTTGGGTGTTCGTAACGTGTATTTTACACAGTTGGATTACTTTGATATGCAGACATTTATTATACATATTTTCTTAACCGCTGTCATATTTTTTATATGTGGTCTGTGGGCATACCGCCTGAAAAGGTTTAACGAAATATTTATCGTTCAAACTATACAAATGGCAGAACTGCAGAAAGATGCCCAGCTATCAAATGAACGTAAACAACATGCTGATGAATTAGGTAAACTCAATACTATACTGCGCATGCAGGCAAAGGAACTTGCGTTTTCCAACTCTGAATTGGAGCAATTTGCTTATGTAGCTTCGCATGATCTGCAGGAGCCGCTCCGGACAATTACCTCTTTTCTTAATCTACTAGAGAAGAGATATAATGACCATATTGATGATAAAGGGAAACAGTATATTCAATTTGCGGTAGATGGGGCACAAAGGATGCGACAAATCATTATTGACCTGCTTGAATTTTCAAGAGCGGGCAAGTCAGAAGACAAACGCGAGGAGGTAAATATGCAGCAGCTGGTTGAAGAAATTAGTGTGTCTTTCCAGAAACAGGTACAAGAACAAGGCGCTCAAATTTTGTACGATAACCTGCCTGTTATGCAAACATTTAAAAGCCCCATAAGGCAGGTATTTCAGAACCTGATAGCTAACGGTTTGAAATATCAAAAGCCGGGTAATATACCGGCTATTACCCTAACTTGTAAAGAAGAAGAAAAGCAATGGGTGTTCTCTGTAAAAGACAATGGTATTGGTATAAAAAAGGAAAATTTTGACACAATATTTATAATTTTCAGAAGACTACATTCTAAGGAAGAATATGCAGGAACAGGCATGGGATTATGCATTACCAAAAAAGTAGTTGAATACTTGGGTGGGGAAATTTGGGTTGAATCTGAAGAAGGGACGGGCAGCATTTTTAACTTCACAGTACCAAGAACGTGATGCATCGTCTATTTGTCGCTTATTGTTGTTTATTTTGCTAAAAGGCATATTAAGTTTAGGATGATGGAATAATTTTATTTTATATTTGTTCCATAAGATTTGTAATTACCCTGTTTAAAGTGGTGAGTATTTCGGTGAGTAAGAAATCATAAGCCATATAACATATTGACATTCAATACGGTGCTGGAAGAATACAATTCCCTCCCTCTCCGCTTTGAGGGATGATTGAAAAATCATCCCTTTTTTTGATAAATCAAGTAACCTTTCTCTTTCATTTCCTGCGCTTTATGACTGAACATTGGTAGCATCGTAGGTGTTCGATAGATACCGTTTTCATAGTACAAATTGCTATCGAACACCTGCTTTACAAACTCACGTTTCGCCAAAATGTCAGCTTTGGTATAGATATACTTTATATCAGTTAACATTTCGATATTCTTATCCAGTATGTTAAATGCATTCTCCTGGTTTCTTCCCATCCGGCTTATCTCGATCTTTAAATCAAAAATATTTGAAGAATAGGTTTCTCAAGGCGCAGTTTATCTCCATACTGGATGTATATATAAAATCGAGAGATACATTTACTATGATGACATCTGGCAAGGAAAAAGAAGAACTTATCGCAGTTACCAAAGAACAGGTGAGGTTATTATAAAATGAAGGTTAAAAAAATATTCCCCCTTTAGGGGGTTAGGAGGCTATATGTTTATCAATATCAGCGACAGTAAAGAAGCAGCCAATAAGGGAAGTAGCGGCGGGCTGGTTCATTACCTGGAAAAAGAGAACAGGTTCGATAAGAAAAACGAACCCGAACACTGCTTCAATGGCAGGCAGGTAAATATTGATCCTTATTACGTCATGAAGACCATCGATCATAACATCGCCAAATTAGGCAAGGCAGATTCCAAATTCTTCCTGGTCAATATCAGCCCCAGCCAAAAGGAGATCGCTTTTTTAAAACAACAATATGGCGATAATGGTGTCAAAGATCAGCTTAAAGGATTTGCAGTAAGGGTAATGAATGCTTACGCGCAGAACTTTAAACGGGAGGGTATCAACTGCCACGAGGACCTGATGTGGTTTGCCAAACTGGAGAATTACCGCTATTATACATACAACGATCCAGAGGTCAAACAAGGGCTTAAAAAGCGTAGCGACCGCAAAGAAGGCGAGCAGATGCATGTACAGGTCATTGTTTCCAGGAAAGATGCGACCAATACGATCAAGCTTAGCCCAATGAATACTTCACGAGGTAAAAACGAGGAACATTCAAAAAAGATGGGCCAGTTTGACCGGTAGCGTTTAAGCAATGCGGCGAAACACTGTTTGACGAATTATTTGAATTTGATAGGCAGCTGAAGGAAACTATGGCATACGCTAACATTCAAAAGAACGGCAGTTTGGATGAACGGATGCGAATGGATACGCGGAAACCGGAAATTCCTCTTGCTTCAGATGGCGTTTTGCGGGAAGAAATCGTAAATCACCAAGCGAACAATATTGAGACGTCGTATAATGATTTCAACGAACAAATTCACATTAATATAACCGATGATGTCGACGATGAAGCTGTATACGGAAAAAAAGGCACCGTTATAAGCATGGTGGGGCAATGGCCGATGACTGCAAATACATTTCTATTCAAATAGACAAACCGACGTAGTATTAATGTGAAACAAAAGAGCATTGGCCATCGGAATTATATTAAAGATGGGGCGGTTAAATCATGTTAATGAGTACTTCCTACGTGTTCAAATCTATGCGGATAGAGGCGTACAAATATTTCACCAGCTGAAGGATTTTTGCCGTACAGAGTATTTAACCGGCTGTCTGCATAATAGTACGATAATTGGCCACCGGCAGCCAAGTTAAATGCCCTAAGTTTTAGCAGATCATAGTTCATGCCTACAGTAATCACATTTATGGGATAAACTGAACCATATAGAATGTGGTTTAAAACAAGTTCCCCATCTGCTTTTTGTACAAATTCATAGCGGGTATAGATTGCGAGCTTTTTAACTTTCAGATCGCCTTCGACCAGTGAAGAGTTATCCGCCCGGCCGCCCGGTGTTTTGTTTAGTCCCCATAGTCCAGTCGCATTTATTGTTTTTTCGTTGCCTAATGGAAAGCTATAAGTGGCTGAAGCCGTTGTGCGGTAAACGTTTTCATCGGGGTGCAATTCTTCAGGACTTTTGATAAAAGCGTGAGAAACCTGTAACGCCCAGTTGGAAGATGGATTGAAATCTAAGCGCCCACTCCAGGAATCGAACCTTGGCTTGTCAAAATTATATCGATTTTCATTTGGCTCCCTACCATTAAAGGAAGATGCCTCTATTTTGAAATCGTTAATGCGAAGTCCCAGGGTAGCAACTCCAAAAGTTATGTGAGTAGCGTCAGACCAATGGTGGCTTATCGGTGCATCAGGATTTGACATTGCGGATGGGCGATGCATAAAAGCAACCGATCCTAAAGCCGGTTCACCAGGATAGCCAACGTAAAGACTCAGATCTGTTTTTTTAGAAAAAGAATAAGCATAACTGGCGGACAATTCGCTAAACAAATCATGCGGATGCTGGTGATCGATCAACGGAGAGTTCTTCCAACTCTCGCCCGTTTGGAATAGTAAAGGATAACCACTGCCACCTTCAGTGATAGGATCAAGCGATAGCATTAGATTGAAGTGAACAAAACCATTTTTACCTGTCCGCCGCTGCGCCATTCCCATAAACCAGTTAGGCGCGTCAACCCTATTATCACCTCGTGTTCCCTTTTTAAACAAGTCCTGGTTGGTATAACGGATATCAATATTACCATGCAGCATATAACTCCACTTGCGTCCTTGCAAAGCGACCCCATAGATAGGCGAAGCATCCGGAAGCCAGCCTGTACCCGAACCAATACGGCTCATCGGAAGATTTTTTGACTGCGAATTAGTCATCAAGTGTGTCCCGTCTATTTGCATGCTATCCGTTTCACTCACTTTTATGGAAGAATTTCCGGTGTGACTGTGGTCATGCTTAATCGGTATTGCCATATTCTTTCTTTTTCGCAGGGTAGTATCAGTTGCCTTTATATTTTGTGCTTCTGCGCTAAAGTAAAATCCGAGACTGAGGGTTGTTATCACAATTAAGCTTTTAATTCCTGCTGCAAAGTGGGCAATATTGACTTTTGAAGTATCTGCTTTTATCATAATCGTCAACGCATTGAAACATTTGATCAGCAGGTTTCATCAGATGCAACTTGCCAAACTAAAAATTGAATTTGATGCAGGTTAGGATTTTGTGGATATCACATTTTTTATGATGCCAAAATCCTCGTCAATTGCACTAATCTTATTTCATTATTATGCATTTCCGAACCATATCATCAATAATCGTTTTGCTAAAATCAGCTGACAAGGTGGTCGCAGAGCCAGGATTATAAGATTTTATTTGCGCAGAATATTGTAGTTCGTTCACATTTGCATCATAAAAACTGGCTTCCAATTCGTAATCGGTTGAGATCGTATAATACCCGGGTGTATAAACGCGGGCATATAAAACCCTGAAATTACTTGCCCAGCGGCTCCGAATTATTGCATAAGGAGTATGTGTAATGTAACCGGGTATATAATATTCCTCTTTGTTCTTATCAAGTAACGCAAGGATTACAACCCCGTCAAATCCGTCATCTTTTACCAATTTTGTCGCCTCTTCATCGTTCATATTTTGAAAAGTATGGGGTCCATAATTCCTGGTGGCAGTTTGAGCATTTATACCGTATAAATTAAGGTTTTTAACAACCGCGTTTTCAATGCTTTCCCTAATTTCACGATCTTTGGCACCAGTCATGCCGATAACCAGTACTTTCTTATACTTATGCGCGGTGGCACCGGGAAGCGACCAGGATGAAGTTAATCTGGCACTGCTGCAAGAGGATATAAAAAATAAGACCAGTAAAAAAAATATGGTTGATTTTTGTACATGATTATTTTGTTTCGTTATACCTTTCATGATTTCTTTGATTAATAAATTTGAGCTTTTACACCATGAACGTGGTCAATGACTAAAAGGCAACAGGGGAAAAAAAGAAAAAGCAAAAAAGAATAAGGCACATACTTTAAGTATCCAATTTGTTTTTTGTACTTTAAAAGTTAATTTAATCTCAGAGACAGTTTAACATATCTGCAAAAGAAATCCTTTGGCTATGGCTTGAATGTATTGTTGAATACTATTTTATACCAAAAAAGCGGTTTCCAAATAACCGCTTTTTCTTTATATCACAGAGGGTAGAATATTGGGGCAAGTTGGCCAACAAAAGTGTTTACTGCTTAAAACCAGGACACTACTTTAAGTTGAGCGTTGTCATTTGAAAAAAAAATATTCTTTTGAAATTACAAGCTGGGCTTCAGGTAGCTAGTTCCAAATTATTTTTTTCCCTACAACGGCGATTTTCCAATAAGCGTTAGGAACTGTTCCAGTTTCGGTGTAATTATAATTTCCGTACGGCGGTTTTGGGCTTTGCCAAAATCAGTACCATTTTCTGCGATGGGGTTGTATTCTCCTCTTCCGCCCACCGTTAGTCGCTTAGGGTCAACTTTATAATCATTTTGCAATGATTGTACGACAGATGAAGCCCTTAAAGCGCTTAAATCCCAATTGTTCCGGATATTCACCTGCGATATTGGAATATTATCAGTATTACCCTCAATCAGCACGTCATAAGTTGAGTAGTCGTTAATGATTTTCGCTATTTTACTAAGTGATTCTGCCGCTTTATCGGAAATTTGATAACTTCCTGATTTGTAGAGCATATTGTCAGAAAGCGATATATAAACTACTCCTTTAAGTACTTTAACATCCACGTCTTTCAATTCATCCGGACTTAAAGAGCGGGTAAGATTAATTGTGAGTATCTGATTTAACGAGTCGCTCTTGTTCTTAATATTTACCAGTTGCCTGATGTATTTGTTAGAGGACTCTATCTGGTCTACCAATTTTGAAATATTGACATTTCCCTGGTTGCTGCCTGCCAAACACTTATTCAGCGACTCCTGTAAAGATAGCACATTTGATTTCGCAGAAGCAATTTGATCTTGCAGACTTTTTACCTGACTACGTGATAGTACAAGCTCTTGCTGCGTTGCTCGCCAACTTTGTTTTAAATTTTGGCTGCTGTCAAGCGACTTATTATAATCCGACCGTAATTGAGCATATTTTTTATTGCTAACACAGCTTTGCGATACCGTTACTACCAGTAATATAACTGGTAACCATAATTTAATTTTCATGTTTTTAGTTATTTGTTTATTCACTTGATAATCTTATTTATTAATATTCCTATTTAGCTGACAAATCCGTTTGAAATAGTTCAGTCGTGTAAACGATAAGTTTCTACAAAAAGCAACATTCAAATACGTTTTTTATAAAAACTTATTCCGTTTCATTCAATATGCGAAATACCAGTTTTCGAATTGGCATAAAGTGAGAAAGTCATAGCCATGGGTACGGTTCTTTTCCCTAGCAGAAGATGCTTCAACCTAATAAATGACTGTTTCAAACGGCGGATTGTCCTCCCAACGCTTTTGTTTGTTGTTGCGCGGGACAGACGAGGGTATGTTTGTGATGACAAATTCATTCAATTGATAATCAATATAATGGAGATGAAAACCCCAAGTTAATCAAAGCTAATACTGGGTCGCCCCGGTTTCGATTAAATAAAGTTCAAGCTCCAAAAATTTAAGATTGAGTATGACAAATACATAAAAGTTTGAGCAATGGATGCAATAGTACTTAACCAAAATTATTCTTTTAAGCCCGCAGGGTCATTTATTGGCCATTGGAGCATTAACCTGCTAACCAATGAAATATTTTTGAGTAAAGGAATTAAGAACGCTTTAGGGTTGCAAGCTGATACTACAATTAACTATTTCAACGTGCTTAAATCAATCAGTCCAATGCACCGCCTAGTAATTTTAAAAATGATGCGGGCGGCCTTTTTTACCCGACAAAAATTTGAATATGATTATCCGGTTTATGAAGAAAGCATGCAGGCTTCAAAGTGGGTGCAAGTATCAGGAGAACTAAAGACTACAGGTAATGACGTTATACCTTTTGAATTTAAGGGAAGTTTAAAGGATATAACAGCAACCAAACAAACAGATCTGTCAAAGGAAGACCTGCTTGCAATATTAAGTCACGAATTAAAAGCTCCGCTTACCACCATCAAATTATATGTACAGATGGCCAGGGATATACTAAAAAAGTCGCAAAGCCAGTCGGCTATAAGTTTATTAAATAAAGCTGATATTCAAGTTGTTGAAATGACTTCCATCATTCAGAATATACTTGATATGTCACTAATTTTTTCGGGCCAAACAGGTCTGCAAAAGACTTACTTTAACATGAACGAATTGATCCGCGAAGTATTAAACGACCTTTTCCATCACGTCGACACACATCTTTTGAAAGCAAAATTCACGGCAGCGCAACTTGTATTTGCTGACAGGGGCAAAATCAAACAGGTGATCTATAACCTGATATCAAATGCAATAAAATACTCCCCATATAAAAGCGAGATTAATATCTCTTGCCAAACTCTAGGGAGTGAATTACAAGTATCAGTGACTGACCAGGGGTTGGGCATTAGTCAGGAAAATCAGAAAAAGTTATTTAATAAGTTTTTTAGAGTGAATAGTGAAAATGTCAGAAATACAAAAGGCTACGGAATTGGGTTGTATATCGTCAAGGAGATAATACATCACCATAAAGGCAATGTGTGGGTTGAAAGTGAAGAGGGTGCCGGTGCTGTATTTAAATTTTCTCTTCCGGTCAACTATTCGATATGTCAACAGACTAAATGAGCACATGACAATTTACATTGTTTAGACGTAATTAATCAAAACAAAATGGAAAACTATATAAACAAAACGCAGGCAATTATTGATTTG
>Ga0116227_10010175_pt1 | contig 16584 bp, 16 predicted proteins | sample S1TSphgellanicum_FD_89693 | JGI IMG/M metagenome (GOLD analysis project Ga0116227, IMG submission 89693) | Host-associated microbial communities from peat moss isolated from Minnesota, USA - S1T2_Fb - Sphagnum magellanicum MG | ecosystem: Host-associated > Plants > Peat moss > Unclassified...
AAATCTTCATATTTAACAATAAGCATATTGTCTTTATGGATGTCTACCCAACTTATAATATGGTTAGACCAAGTCCCCAGATGCTGTGACAGTTGATTATTTAACTTTTCAGGAGCTCCTGCAAACTTGTGTGTTCTGCTGCAAATTCTATTAACAGAAGCACCAATCGAAATACTGGAATGGTTTGCCAGAGAAGCAACGATATCAAATGGATTTCTCATTATATATACGACACCGCGGGTAATACTTGGCGGAAATAAAACCGCTTTATCAAGTGTACAGGCATCATGTACTTTGGCAATGAGATAATCTTTACCTGGGTAATTACTTGCCCATTTATGATACATTTTACTTCTGAATGCTAAATAATCGCTTTCCGGAAGCGTTGAAGAACTTATACCCAGTGTAGAGTCGATAATTCTTCTAGAAGAAATGACATCATCAAAACCCATTCTATTAATTTCCAGTTCACCTTTCTTCAACAACACTGAAAGAAACAAACTTACCCAGGTATTTCCTGATTTTGGGTAGGAAGCTAGCCATATCGGCTTAACACTTTTATTGAGCATGGGCAATCAATTTTTCTACCATAGGATCAATTCCCTTTGTAAAATCATTAAAAAATAATTCTACCGTAACCAAAGACGATAATACTAAAACTTGTTGAGAATAAAAACTTTGCTTTTTGAAAACAAGAGGCATCCAGGGGTGAAAAAGATTGTTTCTAATCTCCAGGGTCTTTTTTAAACCTGCTAATACCAAGCCAGTATGTTCATTAAAACAACTTAAGATCACTATTTTAGATAACTCTATAGGTTTATTAAAATAGAGCTTATTTACTGGCAAAAAATATTTTTCCATTTCAGTTCTGATCTGACAAATTTCGTGGGTTGCGATATTAAGCTTTTGCAAAGTATCTTTCCAAACCATAATACGCGGAAAAGCTGGATAAACCATTGCTTTCCCAGTTTCAATCCGAATATTACTGATGTCATCAGCAAGAATGGGATAACCTTTTTGGTATAAGCCAGCCAACAAGGCTGACTTGCCACTGCCAGAAAAGCCAGATATTAAAACAGCCTTACCATTAATTAAAAATACCCCGCCATGCATAGGGATCATATTGCGCTGATAGCTTAAGGTGCCAAAAACAGCAGTCATCACATAGTTTTTTACATCATCGATTGAAGCATCATTACACGGTTGGATGATTACCGAAGTCCCATTTTCGACTAAGAATCGACCGATTTTTGGAAGTTTTAATAAATATTGGCATTCATTTGCTTCAATGAACGGAAAGTCCACTTCATTATCATGCAGATTTTCGGGAACATTTCCCATACTTATAACCACATCCGCCTCAGCAGAACTTTTAACCATTTCTGGAAAATATATATCAGTTATAATGGTAATACCTCCAATTAAATATTTATACTTCATTTTTATTTTTATCTGGACTGATGAGCTTTAATAATTTTTCTTCAATAAAATTAATGCTCCCGCCAATATCGGCATCAAAGGGACGTACAAAAAAAAACATTTTTACAGTTTCACTAATCGTCTTTAAAACTTCATTAAGCACCTCATTTGAGTGCAGCTGCCTACACAATATACCCCGATAAAAGTTATCCCCTAATGCTTTTCTTCTTTCTTCAGGAGATAGAGGGAGCAATGAGAAATCTTTCTCCTCTTTGTCAAAAGTCGGAAAAACAATTGCACCAAGCTTAAATGTTTTAGTTTCAGGAAAATGCTTTACAGGTAATGAATATTTTGTTCGCGCTCCTGGAATAGTATTTAAACCGCTGATTGATTTACCAAATTGAGCTAAAGCATCAGCCGTCAATTTTATTCTGGGCAAGGATGGGTATATGGTGATTTCACCATCAGATATAATTTTAATATTAGTTACATCATCACTTAATACCGTGTACCCTTTAGTGTTAAAATAAGCTGCTAAAGTAGATTTTCCTACACCGGATTTGCCACAAAATAAAACAGCCCTGCCATTAACAAGTACGCAAGACGCATGAAAAGAAAAATAGCCTAAACAGGCAGAAGCAAGCATATATCCGGTACCCAAAATATACATCTTAATTTCTGCTGAAGTAAAGTGTTTGGGCGGTGTGTAATTAAGTATTCTATTATTCCAAATAGCCATTAGGCCACTGTTTTTTTTATTAATGCCTATGAGACTTAAATCCCGGTCCACAAAAAAACTTTTCCCCAATAGGGATGCCGGAATAAGCGGGCTGATGTGATCTTCTATTAGAATCTCGAAATCCGGAGTGCCATTAGCAACTGTTAATTCTGATAAATAAAAATTGGTTTTGAGGATAAAACCAGATAAATGATAAGTATAAATAGGCATATAGTGTACGCAAAATAACAAAAAAAATATTCATAAGATTAAAATTTTTATATTTAAAATCTATTAGTATAAATAATGAAAAAACAGATCGAAAGTATCGGAATCATTGGAGGTGGTAGCGCAGGGTATCTTTCCGCCCTATACTTGAAACAACGTTTTCCAGAGAAAACAATTACCATAATTGAAAGTTCAAAAATCCCTGTAATTGGTGTTGGAGAGGCAACTACGCCTTTAATGCTAAGGCTTTTACATAAGACACTGGGCTATTCGGTTCAGGAATTTTTTAAATTTACCAAGCCAACCATTAAACTGGGGGTTAAATTTATTTGGGGCAAAGAAGGGGATTATCATTACAACAATCCATTTGGTACTGGAGACATGTATAATGCCATGCATCATACTGGAAATTTTAATAATCTTTCTATTGTTTCCCTGCTAATGGAAAAGAACAAAGCTCCATTTATTAAAGAAAATGGTAAAATTACGCCCTTAAAACTGGAGAAAGGTTATGCTTATCATATAGACAACCGATTATTTTTAGCATATCTTAAAAATAAAGTTCTAGCAAGTGGCTGTACATTCATTGATACAGAAATTATGGAAGCAGTATCAGTAAGCGGAGAAATTGATTACTTGGGTGCATCAAATGGAAAAAAATATAAGTTTGATCTCTTTATTGATTGTTCCGGATTTCAGTCTATTTTACTGGGGAAAAAGTTAAGCTCTACATGGATTGATTATTCAGATGCGCTTTTAACAAATAGGGCTATTATCGGAATGCGGGATCATAACGGCGACATTCAAACTTATACTACGGCCAAAACTCTTAACCATGGATGGTTATGGAGCACCCCAACACAACAAGAAGATCATTTAGGTTACGTATTTTCTAAAAATCATTGTTCGGATGACGAGGCTTTCCATGAGCTAAAGCTCCATTGCAAAACGATAAATAATGAAAAAATCATCAATTTTAAAACTGGCCGCTATGCAAACAGCTGGAAAGAAAATGTGGTAGGCATTGGTAATGCTTTTGCTTTTATTGAGCCTTTAGAATCAACCGGCATACACATGATTATAAAGCAACTCGAAGAACTTAAAAACGTTTTAACAAGCAAGGCGTTAACTCGCGATAAAATTAACCAATATAATGATCGAGTTAATGCCGTTTGGGATAATTTAAAGTTATTTATTGGATTACACTTTAAATACAACTACAAATTGCAAACCCCTTTTTGGAAAGACTGCCAAGAAAAAATCAACCTCTCTGAAATAGATGACTACATTGATTATTTTATGGCGAATGGACCCATAATTTATGATAAAGAACATCCTATTTATGCCAAAACAAATCAAGATAAAATATTTTCTGCAGCTTCTTTTGACATCAACTTAACTGGATGTGGGATTAATTCTTCATTTTTTACACAAAAAAGTTCACACTATAATGCAAGCTGGCCAAGATTTCACCAATTGCAGAAAAGTATAGTGGATATGGCGATTAGTCATCAAGATGGTTTAAAATATTTAGAAGACGAGCCTACGGACTTTATTCCGGCATGGTTCAAAAAAAATGTTTAATTGTATAAAGGAAATTGGAGAAGACAATTAGATCTTCTCCAATTAATTTTTTAACCCCCACCTTGAATTTTTGCTGGTAAAGATGCGGATTTTCTTGTTAAATCATACCAATTATGTAAACGCTATCATTGAAACAATAGTTCAAAAAACATATTGTATAAACTCATACTAAATATATAAATGAAAACAGAAATTTAAGTAATTCTTAAACAAGAATTGAGCTGTCTTAAATAATTTCCAACATTTTTTTATCCAGCATTTTACCTATAAATGGAGCCAGGTCATTTGTACATTGTTCTTTCGATACGTGATATTCTGCACGCAGAACATCCATAATTTCCTGCACCGTTTTTGGTGTATCTAAAAACTGCCAAATCAGTTTTGCCGTTTCATTGAGCGATGCATAACTTCCGGTGCTAATATTCATCATAACAAGTTCATGATCGATTTCATTAGAGAGATAATCTTCACTTCTCTTTAGTATAGTGCTTAAGTTCATTTATTTTTATTCTTTTTTTGATATGTCAATGCCAAATTTAAGAGCCTGCAATAATCTTCATTTTGCATATTATTTAACTTTTCGGCTTTAAAAAAAACGGAAAAATCTGTATTGGAGAAAATATCTTTAACTTCTTTTATAATTGAATCTTTATTATTCCTTGTAAAAGCCCTCATAAAAGGAACTGAGCTGATCTTACTTTTCAAAATGGGAACATCTTTTGGAATGTAGTCTTCTACCGCTTTTGCAAATAGGTATCTCGGTTTAGCCTTTGGTGCGATGGTTTCGTCTGGCAAGCTGATCATATATTCCAACAACCTTACATCTAATAAAGGAAAACGGTATTCAGCATTAAAATGTTTTGCGGTAAGATCGTGATGATATGCCCGCTTTTGCATAGCTGAATAGCCGATGGTTTGTTTAAAGCGGTCCAATCTATTGGTTTGATGGTGCAATTTATATCGGTCGGATGGCAATTTATCTAAGTGATATTTAGAAATCAACATTGACTTCAAACCTGTTTTACCTAGGAAAATCTGATTAGTTTTAATGTTGATTCTTTTAAAACGATTAGCATCCAAACCTTTTAAACTATAATATATCATTCTGGTTAGCGCCGGCCAAAACGAATATTCCAGTTTGATTTCTTCCCACAGTGCTTTATACATTTTTTTGCATGCCTTAGGATAATAATAAGCCGTACTGATACTGGTAGCTAAATGGTCGCCACCGTGACCAGATAGAATGACGCCAACACCATTTTTTTTGGCATCTGTTAAAAAAGATGCTCCGGCAAGTGGTACGCCATTGATTTCACAATCATCATATACATGTTTTAACAAGTGTAATGCTTGTTTAAAATCGCAATGATTTTCATTAATTACGGTTAAATACTTTGTTATACCATAACGGTTGCAAAATTCTTCTACCAAATGACTATCATCCTTGTTGTTTACATCATCACCTTCGGCATTTAGTGCCTTGCCAAAGCAATAAGAATAAAATTCAGATCCTTTTCCTAAAATTTCCATCGCTATGCCTGCAATTCCGGTAGAATCCAACCCACCACTCACCTCTGCACCAACTTTACTGGCCGTTCTTAATCTACAATTTACGGTTTCAAATAAAATTTTATTAAATTCGGCTTCCTGTGCTTGTTTACCCTGCGGGATTTCTGAAAACCGGCTTCCCAATTCCCAATACTTGGTGATTTTTAAGGTTTTATTTTCCCATTCGAAATAGTTTCCTGCAGGAAATTGATGCACATTATGATAGGGCGTATCAGTAACCGGCAGTACAACTAAGCTTAATGCATGTGCAAAATACTGTTCATTATGTTCGGGTATTAAATCGGGATAACTTAAAACACCTTTTATTTCGCTTGAAAAAACCAAAACACCATTTACAATACAATAATAGAGCGTTTTTATTCCAATATGGTCCCTTGCACCAAAAATCTTTTTTCTTTGTTCATCCCAAATAACAAATGCAAAATCTCCATACAGATGATCTACGCATTTATTCCCCCATTTTTCATAAGCTAAACCAATGTATTCAATATCTGCTAACTTATTTATATCTGATAAATTAAAATCACGTGCAAGTTCTTCGCGGTTATCTATTCTACAGTTGGCAACAATTACCAAATTATTATGGATATGTGGCTGTGGTGCCAAATGGGCTTCTGGGGTATTAAAAAGTTCTAAACTTCCCAGACTTACATGATCATGATGATAAATATTTTCTCTATCTGGCGCCCAATGCCTGAGCTTATTAAGCATGGTTTGAATGGCCGAATAATTTTGGGCAGAAAAGCCTGCTATTGCACTCAATATTAATTTAATTATATGGAAATTCAGTTATAAAATAAATGAATCCAAGATGATAAAATACGTTTGATGATAAAGCACCAAAGATTTATGCTTTGCCATTTAGAAAATATTATGAGATATCTATTTGACCTCTATATAACTTTTTGCCTCATGCAAAATTAAGAATGATAGTCGCCAATCCAACCTCCTTCCACATTTGTTGGCCAATATCCACCTTCTGTTTGATCAACCTCCTCGTTTAAAAGTTCTGGCTTAACCCATTCTTTTTTGATGGGCAGGTGTACATCTTCTTCAATCACATTCATATTTGCTGTTTATTTATTTTATTGGAAAATGAAAATTTCAGATCAACAACTAAATTGATCAAGAGTGGTACCATAAAGTTTCAACATTATCAGGATTTGCCCAGCTTTGTGTTTCCAGCCTCTTCGTTTAACAGCTCTGGCTCGACTCATATATTTAATGCCCACTTGGCCATTACCTGCAAACCCTTTTACATCAACTAGCTTTTATTGAAAGCTAGTTATTACTGTAGAAGCTAAGAATGATATCCCCATCCGGCGGACCAAGAGTTTTCAAAATTACTTTGATACGGACCGCCTTCGGTATTCCCAACCTCCTCGTTTAAAAGTTCTGGCTTAACCCATTCTTTTTTGATGGGCAGCTGTACATCTTCTGTATCCAGATTCATATTTGCTGTTTATTTATTTTATTGGAAAATGAAAATTTCAGATCAACAACTAAATTGATCAAGAGTGGTCAACATTATTGTTTAAAAACTATTTTACTGTCTTTATTATTTAATTTTATAAAATTTGCAAAGAACTATGAGTGATAATACCGAACACCTTCAAAATTACGTTGAAAATACCCGCCTTCGGTATTTTCAACCTCCTCGTTTAAAAGCTCTGGCTTAACCCATTCTTTTTTTAGGGATAATTGGTCTGTAACTATAGTTATATTTTCCATGAGATTACACTTGATTAATAAGGATTCTTTAAAAACAAATATATAATTAAAATATTTTATACCGCAATATATCGTATAATAACACACATAATGTTGTCCTAAATCAACAAGTATATTCTTTAACAAAATCATTGCCTTAAGCAAAAGCAGATTATTATTAGCCTGTTTAAAGGATAAAAACAAAAAAAATATATTATATCATAAATAAATCTAGATATTAGCCTTTAAAATAAATGAATTGGAAAAGAATTACTTTAAAACTATTGATGTTAGAAATTTAGGAGAAATCGATATTGCCCCAATACTATACCTTTTACCCAAATTGATGTATGAATGGGATAAGGAATCTGATTTTTTAATCAATCCAAACAAGAAAAGCTCACTAACACAAGTTCAACACATTAACTTTCGGTGGTCTGAAAAAAAACTAGATCCGGTTAAATATTTTGATCTTCCTTTATGGGAAACCTACAAAGGTGTGCTTTTATCCATTATGCAAAAAGTAGTTGCTCCATATGATTACGATAAAGGTTATTTTCCAAGAGTAATGCTTGCTAAAATGCCACCAGGATCTATCATACCCATGCATACTGATGGTCAAACAAGAGGTTGGATTGCCCATAAAATTCATATCCCAATTATAACAAATGAAGAAGCGCTGTTTTTTGTAAAAGATAAAACTTATCACTTTGAAAAAGGCAAAGCTTACGAAGTAAATAATAGCGCCATGCACGGTGCGCAAAATAAAGGAGCTACAGCGAGGATACATCTTATTTTTGAATATTTAAATGCAGCTATTAATGATGTGCCTAAAGATGATCTTCAAGCTGATGCCCAGCTAAATGTTAATGAATAATTCTTTTATATTTCAATGCCTTTATAGATGATCATTAGTCATAAACATAAATTTATTTTTTTTGCCATTCCAAAAACAGGGACCCACGCTGTACGGTTTGCATTAAGGCCTTATTTCGGTGCCGAAGACGAGGAACACGTTTCTTTGTTCCATCAATCCAGACTGAATATACCCGCTTTTAAAAATCGCGAGAACGGGCATTTCAGACCCGATGAAATCAAATCATTTATTTCACCAGAAATTTGGAACACTTATTTTAAGTTCTGCTTTATCAGAAATCCTTTTGACCGTTTTGTTTCGGCCGTTTTTTTTAAAAACAGCATTATTCAATTGCAACCCCAGCTTGCCAACGATTATCTTAATAAAATGATTGATAAAGATCCTGCTGAATTCGGCCTGCACTATCAGCCTCAGATACCATTTTTAGTTGATGACCAAAATGAAATCGTGATGGATTTTATTGGTAGGACTGAAAATATGCAGTCAGACTTTGATTTCATCTGTACAAAAATTGGATTGCCAAAAATTACTTTAGAGCGCAAAAACATAAGCAAGCACGAATATTATAAGCAGTATTATACTTCCGAACTTAAAGAAAAAGTTGGCAAGGTGTATAAAGAAGATATAGAACGCCTTAATTATACTTTTTAATTTGCTTGAATCTTTGCAAACCATCTAATGACCTTCAAAAAAAACATCTATATTCTTAAAAAGGATTTCTCTTATATGCTGCAACTATTGTGGCTATCAGGAAAAAAAACTGCGATATTAAATATTCTATTACAATTGTTGTTATCACTATTGCCTATAACAACTTTGTATTTTACTAAATTGTTAATTGAGTATTTAGTTAAACCATCGATACCCCTTCATAAAATTATTGAAGTTATCGCTCTGTTTGGAATTTCTCAGTTATTATTAGCAATTGTAAATCAATATAGCACCTATATTAATGGTTTATACCAACAAAAACTAACAGACCACCTCTCCATAAGGGTTTTAAATAAAGCCATAACTGCTGATTATGAATATTATGAAAATCCCGAATATCATGACAATTTACACTTGGCTCAACAGCAATCGGTTTACAAGGCCTCACAAATGTTATCAAACTTTAATGCCTTACTTTTAAATTCTTTATCGTTGCTTTTTTTAATGCTGTTCTTTCTCACTTTAAATAGTTTTTTCGGTCTTTTATTCATTGTATTATCAATACCCCTGGCCTGTATAAAGTGGTATTCGGGTTATGCCTTGTTAAAAATGGAACAGAAATTTGCTCCGTTAGAGCGAGAAGCCAATTATTTACATCAGGTGGTAACCGGACTAAGTTTTGCCAAAGAAGTACGGGTTTTTGATTTTGGGAAATCTTTTATTAAAAAATTTCAGCAAATCAGAACACATATTTATCAAAAAAAGAAAGGCTTACAGCTCAGGTTAATGATTTACAGCTTAGTTGCGGAATGTGCCGAGATCATTGCCATGGCCTTAATATTTGGTTTCTTGGCCAAAAGCGTATGGGATAAGAGTATTACTATAGGTGTTTTTGTAATTTATCTTCAAGGTTTTCAACGGCTCCAAACCACATCTCGGGGTTTTTTACAGGCCATTGTTCAGGTTTTTCAACAAAGAATATTTTTAAAGGATTTGTTTTCATTTTTAAATTTACCCGTTAAAAATTTGCAGGGAGAATCCGTTTTCCCAATAGTACGGAAGGGAATTAGCATCAAGAACTTATCGTTCCAGTATCCCCAAACGAACAAGATGGTATTAAATAATGTTTCAATGAATTGCAAACCAGGTCAAATGGTTGCTATTGTTGGTGAAAATGGTTCAGGAAAATCTACTTTGGTTAAATTATTGGCAAAACTTTATGCGGTACAAGCCGGATCAATCTCAATTGATGACGTTCCCATTAATACAATTGACGACAAAGCATACAGTTCAAAAAGCACTTTCTTATTTCAGGATTTTGAGCGCTATTTTTTTAGTGTTCAGGACAACATTACTTTTGGTAAAGACCCTCAAAATGAAAGTACCCAAAAGCGGATTGAAAAGGCGGCCACATTATCAGGAGCGGCCACATTTATTAACCATCTTCATCAGGGTTACCAAACACGTTTGGGCAGAACCTTCAAAAACAGCGAACAATTAAGCGGCGGTCAATGGCAAAAATTAGCATTGGCCAGAGTTTTTTATAAAGAGGCGGAACTTGTGATTTTGGATGAGCCAACCAGCTCCATTGATCCGCAAGCAGAGTTTGAATTATTTAAACATATCAAAGAAATTGCATCGAATAAAATGGTAATTCTTGTATCTCACCGCTTATATAACTTAAAAATGGCCAACTATATTTATGTAATGCACAACGGAAGCATTGCAGAAGAAGGCAACTTTGATGAGCTTATCAGTAAGCGTGGATTGTTTAAGAAACTTTACGATCTTCAGAAACTTTAATGAATTTTTTAGAAAAAAGCCTAAAGGGCCTTTTCAAATACAAGTAAAATATTGAATATTTAGAGGGTTTAATTAAATAAAAATCCAACATACTTGGGATAAAATAGTAGGTTAAAACAACCCATTTGCGCCTCATTCTCCGCCACCTATCAGGATCAAAACGATTGATGGTTTTTATAACCTGAAAGCTTAATTTTTCTGCACCACGTAATCTTGGGTAGGCTAAAGAACTGGACAAAAGAAATTCATCTTTAATCCTTTTACTTTGCCATTCTTTCAAATTGACCCCTAAAAGATCATTGCATACATCCATACCCGCTAAAAACAATTCGCGATAGCCATGCTTATTCATTGTTGAAAGCACCAATTCAGCATCTATTTCGGTCGAATGCATCTGTAAAATAGCAACCAAATCAATAACATATTTAAAAGCATAAAGAGGTTCTTTAATTAAATGATTTGAGGCAACCGCAAGGAAGTCATAGGTTGGACTTAATTTATACAGCTCCAATGCACCTAATTTGAATGGCTGAATATGAGGCTCAAAAAAATTATGCGTTTCGAAGTTGCCTAAAAACTTACCTAAAAGCAACCACTTTATTTCAACTGTGCAGTTCAATTTTAAATCATCTTTTGGCGATTTAAAGGTTAATTCCTTAAAATGTTTAACAAAAAAATCTACATATTCATCGTGAACATCAGTATGCGGAGTATAGCCATGATTATGTAAATAATTCCTTATTTTTTGTACATCTTCGGGAGCAACGAGCAAATCTATATCACTGCTTTCCCTCTTATTCAGCGAGCCGAAGTAGGCCGATGCAAAAGTTACACCTTTATAAGGCACCACCTGAATTTTCATTGCAGATAATGCTTTTAGAAGTTTATTGAGAATGCTTACTTGTTGCATGCTCTGCAAGCCAACTTTAAATGTATGTTGTTTTAAATGTTTAAAATGCTGATCAGGGATAATTATGGCCTCTACTTCAATAATACTAAATATAAATGCCCTTATACCATGTACGCTTACCAGTTTAAGCCATATATCCCAGTTTATTTTTTCTTGATTTATAAAATCAAGAACCTCTTCTCTATTACTTTTTTTAAAATATATCCTTACAAGAAGTACCGTTAAGACCTGTTCTGGGGTAAATTGCTTTTTGAGTGATGAGCTGGTTAACATTATATGTTTGAAATCATTTTATCTTGGCCTGTATTAATAAATATGTGAGTACTTCAGCAACCGATTCATCAATTGATTTTAAATTGGTATCCAAATGAATATGCGGTTTTTTAGGCATCCGATAAGGACTTGAAATGCCTGTAAAGTTTTCAATTTTCCCGGCACTTGCTAGGGCATATAATCCTTTTGGGTCTCTTTTCACACAGGTTTCCAAACTAGCATCTACAAAAATCTCTATGAACAACTGTTCTCCGATGATTTCTTTTGCCAATTGCCTATCTGCTTCAAACGGTGAAATAAAACTAGCAATGACAACATTACCGTTTTCAACCATAAGCTTAGCTATTTCGGCTACCCTTCTGATGTTTTCTTTTCGGCCCCCATCTGAAAAATCTAAATCTTTATTAATGCCTAATCTTGTATTATCACCATCCAGAATTATTGTTCTTATTCCTTCTAAAAATAGTTTATATTCTAATTTTCGGGCAACGGTAGACTTACCAGATGCCGATAGACCGGTAAGCCAAAGTACATAGGCAACATGATTATTCAGTTTTTCCTTATGTGCTTTAGTTACACAAAAAAACTCTTCGGTTAAGTGTAAATCAGGATTTTTCAAAATTGTTGCTGTTTATTATTAAACTGCTAAAATAAAACAAATATAATTCATTAGTGACCTTACCAAATTTTGATTAAAGCCTTGCATCTGACAAATTACGGTCTATAAATGATTTGGTATCAAAAATGATTGTACCGGCATTTTTATAAGACTGATAATCTATATCCAAAAACTGAAGGTGTGCAACTGCCAGCACAATTGCATCATATTTTTTATGTTTAAAATGTTCGGTTAAATTAAGGCCATATTCTGTGAATACCTCTTCAGGGTTTGCCCAGGGATCGTGCAAATCTACATTGATATTAAATGAATGAAGTTCCCTGAAGATATCTATTACTCTAGTATTTCGAATATCAGGACAGTTTTCCTTAAAGGCAAAGCCAAGAATTAATACGGATGAGTTTTTGATCGTTTTATCTTTTCCCACCATCATTTTAACCAATTTATTGGCCACAAACATGCCCATATTGTCATTTACTCTTCTTCCTGAAAGAATAACTTCTGGTTTATAGCCCAAACTTTCAGATTTATGCGCGAGATAATATGGATCGACCCCAATACAGTGCCCTCCAACCAAGCCGGGTTTATAATTCAAAAAATTCCATTTGGTTGATGCGGCCGCAAGCACATCTGCCGTATCAATATCCATTTTATCAAAAATCAAGGCCAGTTCATTTACAAAAGAGATATTCACATCTCGCTGTGCGTTTTCAATTGCTTTTGAAGCTTCTGCAACCTTAATGCTTGGAGCTAAATGTGTACCAGCGGTTATAATGGAGGAATAAAGATGATCAACCTGAATGGCAATTTCTGGGGTTGAGCCTGATGTTACTTTTTTGATTTTCGTAAGCGTATTCACTTTGTCGCCCGGATTAATCCTTTCTGGCGAATAGCCGCAAAAAAAATCTACATTATATTTTAACCCTGAATGTGCTGCAAGTACAGGTACACAGTCTTCTTCGGTACAGCCGGGATACACTGTTGACTCATAAATTACAAGATCACCACGTTTTAAAATCAATCCAAGCATTTTTGAAGCGCTTAAAAGCGGTGCTAAGTTTGGGCGTTTTAAATGGTCAATTGGCGTTGGAACCGTTACGATGAATAATGTACAATGACCAATATCCAAAACATCCGAACTAAACCTTAATCCCTGATGCACTTCATCAAGCTTAGTCACAAATTCCAGTTCTTCTAGATTTGCTTCTTTTGTGCGGTCAATTCCCTTATTAAGCTCGTTAACACGATGCTGATTAATATCAAAACCAATTACCTTATGGTGTTTGGCAAATTCTATAGCTAGAGGCAGGCCAACATAGCCTAAACCTATAATTGCAATTTGCTTGTTTTGATCCATAGTTTTGCAAAGATAGGATTAAGGGTTTAACAAATTAAGCTTCAACACTATTCAAATCATATAAATGACCTACTCCATAATGGCCTACATTTAGGCTTAATCCAGGGTTGAAACTTCTTTAACCGGTTTGCCAATTACCCGGTAACTTCCATCACCTTTTAATATAGACTGCATTTGTGATTGATTGTTGAGCAGTGCTTTGGCCGCAGCAAGTTCTTTATCATATTGGAAACTTTGCTCTATTTTACCCTTCTCATAAAAATATCTACTGATGATCTGGGTTTCGAGTACACGCTTAATCTCTGCTTTATGGCTAGTCAAATCAGACTTTTTAGCCAGAAGAAGTTTATTTTTAAGGTTTTCTAAATCTGTTTTAACTTCTGGAGTTTTGTTTTCTTTATCAGCTTCATAACGCAATTCACTTAGCAAGCGCTCTGTTCTGCTTTGATAACTGAAGTCTTTATTACCTAAACTGCTTATAAATGCTGTATAATCTGCGTCTGTAATTTGAAATGTTTTGGCCTGTGCTACGGTTGGCTTTTCTTTTTTATATAAATTTGAATAGTTAAAAAACAAATTTTTGTTGATAAGTGCAATTGTAACAGGACTAATTTTTACCGCATCTATTGCCACATCCGGATAAATTCCATTGCCATTATAAACACTTCTGCCCGCTTTGGTCTGATAAACCACCATACTGGAATCGGCAAATTTCTCTGCAACGCCTTCGGCATTTTTATGTGCATAATCTAATTTTTGAATGCATCTGCCTGATGGGGTGAAATATTTAGCCACAGTAACTTTAACTAGGCTATTATATGGCAAATTAAAGGTTTGTTGAACCAAACCTTTACCGTAGCTGCGCTGCCCTAAAATAACAGCTCTGTCTAAATCCTGCAACGAGCCTGAAACAATTTCTGATGCAGATGCCGATCCGCCATTTATTAGTACAACTACAGGCAAAGTAGCTGAAACAGCTGGCATTAAAGTTTTATAGCTGATCGTTTTATCTACATTTTTCCCTTTTTGCGTGACAACAAGCTGGTCTTTATTTACAAAAAGATTTACAATTTTAACAGCTTCCTGCAGTATGCCTCCGCCGTTATTGCGTAAATCAAGAATTAATCCTTTAGGGTTTTCTTTATTAATATTGGCTAAGGCGTCTTTTACTTCCTGTCCCGAGTTTTCTAAAAATTTATCTAACTTAATATAACCTACTCCATCACCCACCATGCCAGAATATGATACGTTTGGCTGTTTAATTTCTTCACGAATCAATTTTTTGGTTATTTCTTTTCCCTCTCGCAGGATAATCAGTTCTACTGCCGTACTTTTAGGTCCTCTTAATAGCTGGCTTATCTGTCCGCGCTCTTTTCCCTTAACATCTATTCCATTTATTTTGACCACTTGATCACCTGGCTTAATATCCTGTTTATTTGCCGGATAGCCTTCTCCCACTTCATTTACAAATAGCTTTCCGTCAATAAACACTGTGCTGGCTCCTATCCCTCCATATTGGGTACTTACATATTTAAGTTTATAATCTTCAATATCGGCTTCTGGGATATATTCGGTATAGGGATCCAAACTGTCCAACATTGCATCAATGCCAACCTTCATTAATTTTGTTGCATTGGTTTCATCAACATAATTAATATTGATTTCTTTATATAAAGAAGCAAAAATATCCAGGTTCTTGGAAACCAAGAATAAATCCTCTCTGAATGAAAAAGATAATATAACCAAACTTACTGCTATGGCAAAAATGCCAAAGCTATATTTTTTTATTTTTTGCATCTATTTAAAATCAATTGCTTAACCCTAAAATATTGTACAGGTAAATGTACTAATTGAGGTTGATAAAGGCAACAACAGGAAATGGTCAGAAATTATAAGATATTATAAACAGCATATAGAAATTATGCGGCTAATTATAGTCTATTTCCTTTAGTATCAGATAAAGCTTTTTGTATTGTAAATTCAACGTAAGTCCGATCACGTTTTACAAGTCTCATAATATCTTCAACCAGCTGATCTTCCTTACCTGGAGTAAAATCCAACGGTTGATCAGCAAGGTCACGATATTTACGTAAGAACTTTGTTTTTACTTTAAATGCAGTTTCTTCTGTAAGTTGAAAATTAGCCATAATAAGGTTGTTTGCCACAAAAGTAAAAAATATTTGTGGCAGCTTAATAAATTTTATGTGATATGATAAAAAAATCAGAATTTAACTAAATTTACTCCCCAATAAGCCTAATAACCAAACCAAACTTGTTGCTATTACCTAAATAGTTTAATAATATACCCAACAATTAACACATCAAAACAAATAAAATTATGAAAAGATTAATTCCCGCGATCATTTTTTTAACCATTTGCTGGACCGCTTCACAAGCCCAGACTTTTAACTTAGGTATAAAAGCAGGGGTTAACCTGGCAAAATTAAATGCCAGCTATGCCAGTGAAGAAAACCGTTTAGGTTATCAGATCGGTGTATGGGCCCGAATTGGAGGTGCTGGTTTTTATGTACAGCCAGAAGCCTATATAGGAAGCAAAGGCAATAAATTTTTAAGTATAACTCAAAACAATGGAAATGAGGTTACGGCTGAAGGAAAAGCTAAGTTTACAACATTAGATATTCCTGTACTGTTGGGAACAAAATTTGGCACTAAAAACTATAATGTCCGTTTCATGACCGGTCCTGTTGTTTCTTTTGTACTGGATAATCAATCTACCTTTAGCTCGGCCTATAATCAAGCTACCGATTTTAGCAACTATAAAAATCAGGCTATTGGTGTTCAGGTAGGCGCAGGCGTTGACATAGGAAAAATTTCTTTAGATTTACGTTATGAAGCTGGATTAACC
>Ga0116227_10010176_pt1 | contig 16583 bp, 17 predicted proteins | sample S1TSphgellanicum_FD_89693 | JGI IMG/M metagenome (GOLD analysis project Ga0116227, IMG submission 89693) | Host-associated microbial communities from peat moss isolated from Minnesota, USA - S1T2_Fb - Sphagnum magellanicum MG | ecosystem: Host-associated > Plants > Peat moss > Unclassified...
ATAAGCAATAAGAGGAGCAGTTGATGTGTAGAAAAGGCATCAAAGTTAAGGGAAGGATGATCTCCTCTCATTGGTTCCTCTTGCATTTGCGTTGATCATAATAAGCAATGGTTTCAAAGACCTTATGTTCAATGGGGCCAATGATGATTGAGTAGTCTTTATGAATTTGAAGTACAATACAAAAAATATATTTACAATAGCAAAGCAAGCATCTAGTAGGAATTACAACTAATGGCCCACCTTTCAAGTGGTTGTGACTTCAATTTAGTACAACTAGTCTTGCTAAATGTGATGCAAAATAAGCCAACACAAAGTTAATAGGATCATTAGGACCCTAAACCCTAAAACCAATCCTCAAAAGGTACTATAGCCCAAAGCAACTGATTCTTGAGGAAGGCTTGGGCAACCATTTAATGCAACCATTAGAACAATAAACCAAAATGGTTGGTTGCAACACATTGAAAGTGTCAAACTTTGCCTGAAAGAAAAAGGAAAGATGTTTCACGCACAGTGAAGAGAAATGACATATGACGTCTACTCTTCAGTGGTAGTAGTAGACTTATCCTTTTGCAAATACACAGAATCCACAATCACTATAAGAGCAAGCACAAATGTATGATCAACACCTGGTGCCACAGTTATGCCAAAAGCATCATTCCCAAATATTCGGTTCTGAAATGTGAAGCGGCGTGTCATCTGTAGCATCAACCACAAAAGTCACATTAATACAATTCTCACTGCCATTTCTGCTATGGTTCTTAGATTCCTCGTGTGTGCACTAGGACCTCCTTGTCCATACATCAAACTACTTTTCACATATGTGGAAACTGCACATATCTATGATATTGCAGAGAAAGCTCAGAACAAAACTTTCCAGGTAACGGTACAATGAATCCAGTCATGACCTTGTGAGGAGTTACTTGCTCACAAAAGTGGACCATCACCACCTTCATCATGCATACCAGTGATGAGATGCCATGACTACCCAATGAGTTCATCAGCTTCCCTACAGTTCGGTGTGGTAAGTAATACTACCATGCAACAACTGTCAAAATTAGGGGTCAAGATTGGATGTACCTGTGCAAGTGTTCGTCCTCTACACAGCAACATAAGATTTCTTTGAAGGTAATTGCCCGTCAATTGGAAATCAGGCACCACCTCGGCAGCATTTGCAGCAAGGAAGACGTCCGTCGAGGATTGACTGATTATCCATTCTTGAGGGCACTGTTCTTTTCACATTGCAGATCAACTGGTCACCGTTGCCAGCAAACATAGACCAGGTTTCATGTACCGTCACAATCTGCACTCCATACCCCAAACACCAATGTGCAGAAGAGGAGACCTTGACCACATGACTCCACATACAACAATGGCATCAAATTTTTTTCACTTAGCTCTTATAAATCTAAAACTAGTCACATGCCCATTACATCTGGATTCATTTTCAAGAACCAATAGAAAACGAGGGAACTATAAATATCTAATAATGATTTTAATTTTTTTAAAAAAATTGACCATTCCTTTAAAATCACCAAGTAAAGGAACAATCGCCTTAAAATGTTCTTGGTGGGTCCACCTAGTCATACTTGCACCCAAAAGTGAAATATTTTTTGAAACCTTACATAAACCTTGACATGATAAAAAAATAATTTAAATTCAAGTTTTTTTTCAAAAAATTGAAGAACTTTTGTGAGAATTAAGAATATTTTCACAAAAGCAGTCCCCTAACAAGTGGGTGTGACTCGTGTTATCCCATTTGCACCTAGGGGTCACCTTATTGTACCTTAAATTGGTTGACCTATTAAGTAAGGGAGGAAAAATGGTTAGAGAATGTCAACTTTTAAAATCTGATTGTTTTCTTGGGTCTAGATTAAAGGTTTAGGTCATCTTGGGGTTTCTTGGTTAACTTCTTCCTGTTGACTCTTATTTGATATAAAGATGTTGAGATACTCATGAGTTTGGGGGTGGAGGTAGGAATATGATGGGAGGATTTGGGGAAACTTGAGGTGATTATGTACATCATCAACAAGCAACTAGGAGGTGGTTATTCATTCATGAAAAATGAAATCTTTAGGGTGAACTCAAGGAAAGAAACAAAAGATGAAGAGGTGGAAGTATGAATGGCAAGCAAAAGAAATGGTGATGGCTTTTCAAGGACTATCTAGGATGAGGAGGGTAAGGGAGTTAAAGCAAGGGGAAAGGCAAGGAGGAGGTACAAAAGGGGGAGGTTGGTGACTTGTGAAAGGGCAAAAGTGATTTTAGGGTTTTGAGGAAATTAAATTGGATTGCGAGGTAATGAAGGGAAATGTAAAAGGATTGAGTTTTTCTTGGGCATATTTAAAGGTTAGCCAATGTTACAATAAAGGAGGGGTTTGTTTTTATGATAAGATGGTAAAAGGAGATATTAGGAGAACACTAAAAAAACTCCATGTACCTCATTGGCACATAAGGGATTTCAACTATTTGTCACTGGTGTTGTGGTATTGAAAAATGAAAAATAGAAGTAATTCTAATGTATGAAGGTTTTTAATTCAAGTTAGGGTTATTGTGTAATAAGTAAAGCAAGGAGGCTAAAAGAATACTTGCTATAAATAAGATCAACATCAACAAAAATCATTGCAGTAAAACATTACATCTTCTAGTTGAAATAACCACTAACCTATTGGAAGGTTTAATCGATACAAGTGCCTGCATGTCAATGATGTTTGCAATTGTGGTGCTTTAACAAATATTCATGCATATGGTCATTCAATATGAGTCATATAAAACTACATTTGGTGTGGTGATTCAAACATTGGGCAAAATCACATAATTACTTATGAGAGTTGGGGATGTCTAATGTTTGATGACATTCATGATTATAGATAGTGACAACTATGACATCTTTTTAAGTCTTGATTGATCAAGATTGGTGTCATTGTTGATGTGGAAAAAAGGTTAATCTTGGTTAAACAAGGGTCAAGTAATAGTGTTTAAGTGCTACCATTGAACATGGTAAACACGTTAAAGTTGGTTGTGTAAAAGAAGAAAATGAAAAAGAAAAAATATCAAAAGAGAATATGTAAATGTAAGGTATTGGGCTTTAACCAATGCAGATTTCAAGAGAATTGCCAAACATGCATGAAAGTAGCCTGAAATTATCTAATGATGATAATAACTCTAGCTCATTTAATTAATTTGATGAGGAGATGAAAGAGAAAGTAGAGGATGAACAATCTAGGGTGTTTCTATGTAACAAACTAGAAATAACTAAAGATTTGATGGACAATGGGTTCAAATCTTTTATGCAGAAGGAAGGTTTAAGTCCAATTCTAAATCTGATCTTGGAATAACATGTGCACAACTTGATGTTTAAGGTGATATCAAACACATATGATTTTGAGGACTGGATTGGTGCAACAGGTGCATTGGTCAAGTTGGCCTAAGTGACCCAGCCCTATGACCACACCAGTTTCATTTCAAAAGAACTAGTGCTCATCCCAATTGTTCAACCTCATGTAATCAGAGAAGTTCATTCAAACTTTTTTTTTGCCTGCCCCATAATTTGTTAAATTTTTTTTCCACCCACGTACTTACCCTAGTTGCTTAACTACCCACCATCTACCCCATTCACCTACACTACATATCACTCAACTACCCACCTACCTTATTCACCCAAGCTACCTATCTACATCATCCATTTTCAAAAGTTTTTTTTGCTTTCCAACATGGCCATCATCATTGCCATAAGGAGAAAAAGTTTTTGAGGGTATCATCGACATTGAAACTTATGAGGAAGAGTTGTATCGAGGTTGGGATTAGTTGCGGATCGCAATAATGCTTGTGTTGCAATTTCTAGATCAACTCTCATGTATATAAATTGAAAAGGTAAAATTTAAGGGAACACATTTGTTTCTATTTTGCAATTGGGTTCTAAAGAGGTCAATCTATATGGGACATGCCCAATGTTCCAAACTTTTTTGTTGATAAGCCAATCAATATGGCTCCTTGAAAAAAAGAAAAAAGTTGTGAAGTTGTGAGTGCACCCATGAACTAATTAATATGAATCATATTATGTGGGACCATGAAAGTATTAAGTACTTGAACAAAAACTCAATTTGGAACCTAACTAAGGGATTCTAATCCTAAGAAAATTTGAAGGTGTAAGTTTTTGTATAAATTGTGTTGACTAGGGATTTTTTTTTGTGAGATTTTTGTTTGTCTATTGTATATTGTTTGTGCTTTCCATGATCTTGAAGGGAGGTTGGAAAAGATTATTTAAAAGAAATCACCAAACCTATGTGTGTATTTCAATAAAATAATTCTTAAAACTATGAATATTGGAATTCAAGTTCATAATCCAATAAATGCATTGTGTAATTTTAAAAACTTTTGTATTTTCTTAAGATTTTTTTCTTGTTAATAATATTATGAACAACTAAGGGTCTAGTTTGTGGGGGTGAGAAAAAGAAGTAAGGCTTAATAAAGTTGATTGGAGTGACCCATCACCTACCAATGCACTAATCCAACAAAACCCATTGTGGGTTGGATGAAACTTTATTTTTTAAAAAACTTCCCCACTTCCTCATTGCCCTTTTTTCCTGCTTTCACAAACCTATTTTTTCTTTCTTTCTTTTCTTCCTAGTTGTTTTTTCTTCTCTTTCTTCTTGTTCTTCTTGTTTTTCTTGTTACTATTTTTTCTTCTCTTCCTCCCATTTTTTCTTTCTAATTTTTCTTCCTTTCCTCCTTACTTCTCTTCTTGTTTTCTTTCTTGGTTTTTTTTTTTCTTTATCTTCCTCCTTCTCCTCTTCCTCTTTTTTTCTTGATGTTTTTTCTTCTTTTCCCCCTTGCTCCTTTTCCTTTTATTTTTCAATTTCTATTTGGTTTTGAAATTCTCTAAATTTGTGTTATATATATATATATATATATATATGTTTTTATGTTTGTGTGCTATTTTTCTTACTAAGAAAAACCTTGAAACTTTTATTTATTAATGCATGTTTGTATTTGTGAATTAGATTGCGTGGAACCACTAAGGATGAGTTTATGATCAACATAATTCATCTTCACATATAACACCAACAATTATACACATATGACCATGTTACAAAAATGATCAAAGGAATTGCAACTTATTACCAAGTTCATAAAATTATAAATGAAGATATTAATGATAAAAAGGGATCTTTTATGAAGAAGGAATAACATGTCATTACTTTTCTTTTTGTATTAACATGGACTTGTTGATTTGCATTTTGTTGGACACAATTTTTATGGTTTGGTGCATTCATTATTACAAAATGTGGGTGTCATTCACTAGTCCCCATTCACTAGACTAATGAATTCGCTACTTCTTCATTAGTCTTCGTTCATTACAACCAATGAATTCACTCAAAATCTAGTGAAATCACTTGGCATATAGATACACCTTTTGTTGTAGTGATTTCACATGTAGTTTATGTGTACATAGAAACAAAAAAATTAGTTTATGCCATTTTATATTATGGCAACCAATGACATGTGAATGTTTTTTAAAAGATCTTTGTGAATTTGTGAATTTCAAATTCATTTCAAAATTTGCATTAATTCATGTAAATATTGTTTCTTACAAATTCAAATTTTGTTGTGTTAGTTAAGTAAAAAATATGAAACATTAAGAATAAACATAACATTTATTTGGACATGCATGTACATACATTTGAATATTTCATATTACATTTTACATTGCTTTCACCTCATAATACCCACATTAACCTCACAATTTCTTCATTGATTTTTTTGGCCAACCATCTAATATTTGCATCCATAATTGTTAAACTACATTTTATAACATAGTTGCCCCACAATACCCACATTACATTCCTAAATTCTTCATTGGTTTTTTTGGCCAACTATGTAATACCCACATACATAATTGTTAAACTATTTTTTGCAACATTGCCACCTTGCAACACCCACATTTCATTCCTAATTTTTTCATTGGTTAACATATAATTCATGAAGGGACTTCTTATACCTAATGTGTTCCAATTAAAATCAAGTGTTAATAATTAGGACATAGAACAACTACAACCAAAGCATCTATGGATGTGGAGGAATATTGGATTGAAATCAAATCTGAAATAAAAATTGATCTAGCATTAAGTGAGTAGAGGATTGATTAATTGTGGGAATTATTGTCCAATAACTTTTAGATGTGTTTGCTTGACATAAAGGTGGGCTAGGATGTTGCAAATATGGAAAACATGTGGTGGATACACAAGGATTTTCGCCTTGTAGAACCAAACCAAGTCGTCTTTTTTTTCGGGAAGAAGGTGAAGTCAAGAAACAAATTGATGCATTGGTTATGTTAGGAAAGATGAAGCCCAATACTTTAGAATACACATGCAAAGTAATTTTACATGTAAAGAAGGATGGTAATCATAAATTCTGTGGTGATTGCAAACCATTGAATTTATAAGTTTGACTTAATGCATTTCCAATGCCATTGGTTGATGATGTTTCAAATTAATTGGGCAAATTTCAATGGCTTTCTACTCTAGATTTGTAGTCAGGGTTTTGGCAAATCAAAATGGTTGTTGAAGATGTGCACAAAATAGTTGTAATTACCAAATCAAGTTTTTTTTATTGGACTATGATGTCATTTGGCATGAAAAATGTTACCATCATTTTTTCTTGGATGACAATGGAAGTATTTGGAATTTATATGGACAAGTTCCTGAAATTTTTTGTTGATGACTTGAATGTTCACAATCTGACTTAAGAGGAACATATAAATCATCTCCAATATGTGCTTATGAAGTTGAACTTGAAACTTAACCCAAACAAATGTGAATTTACAAACACCAACTTGACATTTCTAAGTCATGTAGTAAATCAAGATGGTACACAACTTGACCCTAGGAGAATCAAAATTGTTACTAAGTTTCCAATTCCTACCTCTATAACAAACCACTATGAAAAAATCATGTCTATTACAACTTGTCTATTTAGTTGTAATCTAGTTTTATTAGATGTTTTTTAGTTGTAATTTGGTTCTATCAGACACTTTTTAGTTACATCAAACATGTTGCAATAAACACAATTTTTTCATAGTGAACATGCAAGCATTTTTGAAACCAATCGGTTATTACAAAATTTATGTAAAAGGATATTCTCGGATAACTTTACCATTGTTTGACCTAATTTAAAAAGATAATGTTTTTGATTGGAACCCTAATTGTTAGGATTTTTTTTAATTTGTTGAAGGATGCCCTTGTTTTTACCCCAATTCTAATTAGGCCTGACTTCACAAAGGCATTCATTCTTGATGTTGATTAGTTTACATAAGGGGTGAAAGCTATTCTGTCAAAAAAAGATGGGAGAAATGAATGTGTTATTACTTACACCAGTATGGGCCTTTCCCTTATACAAATTTTTTTTCACCCTATGGAGGGTGAATGTTGTGCTTTAGTATGGGGCATTGTGCATTTTAAACAATATTTATATTAGAATTATTTTACGTTTCGGACTAACTACAAACCATTGGAATGGTTGACTATTATGTTGGATACATATGGCAGGAGGGGCAAATGGGTAGTTTCACATTAAACAATCCATTTTTTGGGTGTCACAGGGGCAATTTATGGGGGGTGCTTCTAAGTTTGGTATGATATGTGTTAGAATATGATTGAAAATTATACAAGGGATTCATCTAACTAATTTATAACACTTGTAAAATCAAATTTACAAATTTGAAAATAAAATGTCATCATTTCATTAGAAGGTGGAATTTTAAAGTGATGTAACATTTTTATCACAATCCATAAATTTTTTAATGAACTTTTATTGTATAACAAACATGTGTGAAATGTTGATTTTTTTCCCTAATATGATTGTGAGGCTATTGTAATGCCAAACCAAAAGCTTACAAGAAAGTTTAATATTTTAATTTATCAAGTCCTCATAAGATAGCCATTGGTATAAAGTCCATGATTTATTAAAATGGAAAAATTACAAATTTTTATTTTGTAAAAAATGACATTATTACCTTACATAACATGTGCTAGTTATAAAAATTGAAAAAACCCACTTTTTTGCTTCTAACTTTTCCCCTAGCTAATCAAATCGAAAAATTTGTTGTAATTTAAAAACTTGTAAGTTTAAGGTTTAGGTATTCCACTCATCTCTTATTGTTAAATGGATAATTTTACATTCACAATACATTAAATATTTGAATTATACATTCTTCAAAAGTAAAACTATGGACTTCACATGTGCCATTTTTGGTCCACCTTAGTGTGCAATCCCCTAGATGGATTAATACTTTATAGGATTTTATTTTTAAAATTATTCACAGAACTGGATCCAAACACACCAATTTACTAAAAGAAATGTTGTCCATTTTGATCGTATTTTTGCGACTGCTATGTGACTAATGTTTAAACCAACTTATTTTATGATTAGTAGTGTGTTAGTCCTACGTGTCCATGTAATTGCAACTTGTTGTAGTTGCATATATGCAATTACAAGAAGGTTTGAATCAAATTATGGTCATAGATGTGATTACAATTTATGATTAATATGATTTTCATTGAAAATGTAAATGAAAAATGAACAATGTCATCCAATTTTGATTGCATCCATTGATGGATGATAACATAGTTATTTTTGCAACTACAATGGTATATTCTACCACATGTACAAAGAAATATAAACCACACGACATGACAAACTTTGCTATTTCAATTGGATTATTATCCCTTCAATGTACCCATCCATGGGTCTTCTTTATAATTATCTATAGGTTTTCCATGATATAATATTTAATAATTAATAGGTTGCTAGAAAAGGCTATTATAACCTAGTTGGTAACCTAAGTTAAGTAAGCTTAATAGGTTATGTTAAACTAAGTAGGCCAACATGTACATTGGTAACTTAGCCTAGCTTTCATATTTAGTTAATTGGCCTAAGTTATCTATAGGTAGTAATAGGCTAGTTTACTAGGTGTAGCTAATAGGTTGCTAGGTTATGAAGGTTATTTAATTAGGCTAGGTAAGTTAGTGTAGAAATCCACCACTTTTGTGTAGAACTTTTTTTTCTCTAGATTATAAAAAACCACACTATAAAAATCCACTCTCAAATAGAGGTATTATAAAATCCACTATTGCAAAATTTTCTCACTATCCCATTGGCTATGAACCCCTTTCTCGATACCAGGCCACTTTAATGGCTTATTACCCCATAGTCCACAAAGGGGGTCCTATTATCCTATTTTGCGAGTTTGTTCCCAAATTCTAGAAAGTTATTTTCGGGGAGTTGGGGTCTTGAATGCACTTTCTGTAACTCAACTTATCCTCACCGATTTGTTCCTACCTAACCTAATTAATATATATTTTGACACACCCAAAATACCACCTCCACCACAACAAAATTGTCATAACCCTAGCCTTGGGCTTGCGACTAAAGCAAGGGCTTACAAGGTTGCGGGCCAAGACGGAAGCCCGGGAGTCACATCTCATGTTCCCAAGAGTGTAGGAGAGTGTGAGGGAATGAACCCTCACACTCCCAAGTGAGCTCCCACTTTGGGAGTTTGAGTCCCGATGGACACCCAAATTTTCAAAGAGCAATTGCGAGGGCTAAAACTCATTGGATTGAGTCATCCCTTATATCATTGGAAAGCTCTTGGAACTTAGATGTCTAAAATGGGCTCTCATGACCCATTTGGACACTTAAAACACAAGTTATGGCCAAAAGAAGGGTCGGAAGTCAAATTGGCAATTTGACTCTCGACCATTAAAAGTCTGCAATCGCTTCAATTTCCTTATGTGTAGGTGATGTGCGACATATCAATGGAAAGCTCTCAACAAAGTTTAAAAATTTGCTTTAGACCTCATCTCGATCGAAGCTTTGCACACAAAGTTATGGGCCCCCAAAGTTGCGAGAGTCTTAAGTTTGAGAACTTCAGGACTCCCACTTGGGAGTCCCAAGACAAAATGTCATTTGGATGTGGGCCTTGTGGAGAGGCACAAAGTACACTATATGGGGGAAGGTGGTGGCTTCCCCCAAGTCCAGGCCGTGGTGAGTTTTGTGAGTTTGAGTTTGCCCATGGCTTGTCTTAACGCCAAAAGTGCTCCAGCTATGCACTAACCGACTTGTTGTTTGGTTTATGTAGGTCTGTGTGAGTGATTGAGTGCTTGTCATTCTTCCTAGTCTCATTTTGAAGTTCTAGCATGCCCCTTTACCCCCAAAGTGCCACGAACCAGGGAATGTGCACCCAACTCCTTGCTTTTCCATTGTTTTAACTTCAGACTCACATTTGGGTCTATCAAGGAGCTTGGGAGTGCATCAAAAATTTTCCAAACTTCCTTCCTTTCTATTTATTTCCAATCAAAACCAAATACATCAAAAGGCACGGATTCACCACCCAACTACAAAAGTTAGAGGGCATTTATGTTCTCAAAAGCTTCTTCACTAACTCTTGCTTTCTGTTTCTAGGGAATTCAAAAAAAGAAAAACAAACTTATGAGCTCTTTCTTCTTGCTTTTGATCCTATATCTTTTTTCACATTCTGCCCCATGCCTCTTTAGTATATTACTAGTAACTTTTTAACTTTGTATAAAATTTATAAACTACACCTCCTTGTTTTCCATCACTTGTTTGTTTGCGCTCCCATCATTTTTGGTTTGTCCTTTGTCATTTGTGAGAGGATTCTATAACTAAGTAGGTAGTTGGTAGGCTAGGTCATTAGTATATTAGGTAGTAAGTAGTAAGTAAGATAAATTATTAGGAGGTTAATTAGTTTATTACATGTGAATATGTGATCATGTTTTCATATAATTAATAAATTAATGAGAGTAGGTACTTAATTCATTAAATAAATAGGCTAGGTAGTATATAATAAATAGGATAGGTATGTAACTGAGGTAGTATGTAATAAATAGGATAGGCAATAATATGTAGTAGGTAGGTAGGTTATAAGTTAAAAGAGAAGTATTTTATTTTGTGGATATGTTGTGGTGTTTTGTATTAATTGATTAATTAATTAGCTAGCTATGTTACACAATTAATTTATTAAATGTAGGCTAGATAATTAATCTATTAGGTAAGTTAGGTATAGATAGTAAGTATGTAGCCTAGGTAGTATGTGATAAGTAGGATAGGTAGTAGTAAATAGTAGGTAGGTTAAATTTTAAATATTTTATTATGTGGGTATATGATAATTTTTTTATATGGGACAAAAGATGTGATAATGTTGTAGTGTTGTAATCTTTCCCTTTTATTAAAATTTATCCCATATCCTTTGTCTACAACTTCAAACCTATAAAGTATATAAGTATGTGAAAGAATGGAATAAACTCATGGTATTCACTATGAACATACGAGTGCATGTGCCATTTGGGATGAGCCAATCAAAAGGCTTGTCCCCAACGAAATAAACAAGATCCTACCTACCTACTTAGCCTATGCTAGGTAGCCTATTCTATACCATCTTGGAGTGGATCCACCTTACCAATTGCTGTCAACAAAGGTCAAGAAATAGATTGATCAGTCTTTTCTTTTCGGGTGAAAATTCGTCAAGAGGCGACATTGACTCAATGTTTTGGCGAAAATTCCCTTTTTTGAAAATAATTTGCCAAATTTCGCCCACTTTTAACTTTTTTGGAAGCATGTCACCACAGGTCTGTGGTCCAACTGGCTATAATTTTAATGGCCCTTTACAAAATTGTCACCAATTAAGTCTGTTTACTGTTTACTGTTTATAATTTTACGTCCGTTTGCAACCAGAGAGTCCATTAGACAAAAGGTAGATCATGGAGGACAAATTGTCCTTCTGGTACTAGCAGCATGCCACAAATTTGGCTAGGGTGACTGTGTTCATAATTTGCATGAATTCAGCAAGAGTGCTCGTGTGGGTGAAAAGTAGGGCCGAACAAAAGCGTTCCTTAACTTTCTATGTATTTGGACATATAAAGAACAAGTGTTCTTCATCCTCAACCTTCCCCAAGTCGCAGCCTTGACAAAGCCTTTCTGTGTATGGCATGCCCTTCCACGCACCTAGCACTGCCTCAAGTTGCATGTTGCCACATCGAAACCGGGTTAGAGCTTTCCGTAACTGAACATAGTTGATGTCACACAAGTAGCTTTTGCCTTCGTATGACATACCCTTGAAGCGTAAGTATCTTGTTTGCACGCTAGTCCCAATCTTGGGGTTGGTAAAGAGCTTTTCAATGAAAACTAATCGCATATTATCCTTCACCCTTTTTACATTCAACATTGTGTGGGGAAAACCTGGAGGGGGTGGGTCCCCACATCACAAACTTGCCCCCTCCATGTATCTATGCCTTTACAACACTGTAACAATATGTTCAAAGTTAAATGTTAGTTAAGTGTTGATAAATTATTGACATAATGTTGTAATGACATTGAAACATAATGTTTGATCATCACAATGTGTTATCATGTAATCATAACATCATATCAATGATTGTATCAACATTTAATTAACATTTAACGTTGAACACATTGTTAAAGTGTTGGAAAAACACTAAACCTTTTATGAAACAAGTTTGTGATGCAACCTCCTGGTTGATCGGGCCTCTCGTCGTAGATCTACCACCAACCGGTTGCACTAACTGTAGCATGGCCAACTTAGCCATCTAAGCTCCCATTTGTATGTTGTGCACATTGTAACAAAGTACTTCATTCTCCACCTAACCTCTTACTTTTGCTAAACGGGTCGGATGTATGTGCGTTGACCCAGGAACTGTTCCCAGCGGTAGTTGAGTAGTCCCCACTTGGAACGCACGGGTTGTTGCAAACCGAAGTGTCGTTTCCAGTGGTGATTGAGCCGAAGGCAGAAAACCTGCGACCTCTTGGGGATGATTCTGGAGTAGCCATTTTCTCACGGATCTAGCCTAACATTTCTTTCCCGCAACAAGCATAGCGAGTTGGGCTTCCCATGCCTTTCCTAAGATGCAATTTTTAGTGACCATGCTCACATGGTTATAGTACAATAATGCTTGTCCCCATGCAAAGTGTTCAAAGGGGAATTTGCCAAATTCTGCCAACATAATGGACGTGCTGGTTATTTTCCGCACCTCGAGTAGGGAGTTGAAGAACCCTCGATACACTATTTCAATAACCTCTATTTTCTTGGAGTCCACCCAAACCTCACAAGCGTAACTTGTTCTGGAACGCACCAACGTGTTGAAGAGGTCACAACGTAATTTAACATCCATAATACGTAGTTTAGCACATCGACGGTTTAGTGTGAATAACGAGCGCCTATTGGTAGCTGCTAGATGTTCCACTGCACTATCCAAGTTTGGGGTGGTTTCGAGTAAAATCCCCAAGTATTTGAAGGTTTACACACGTTCATTAATGTCACCTTCAAACACAAACTCTTGGCATGGGTCAACATAATTGAACACCATGACTTTTGTTTTTTTCATGTTCACTGTAAGTCCACGTTTAACACAGAACTGCTAGAGTGCGTCTAACTGTTGTTGTAGTCCCACCTCTGACTCCGATGTTAGAGCAAGGTCATCTACAAAAAGCAACAACCATACGTGCACATTTGCAAGGGTTGGTGCATCGCATTCTCTGCCATCTAAGTGCCCCTCTAGGGCATCCAAATATAGCCCAAACAATAAGGGGTTGAGAGGACAACCTTGTTTCACACCTTGCTGGCACTTGAAGTTGGATGTGACACCCTCGCTTGGGTGGTTGATGCGTACGGTATCCTTGGCATACATCGCCTATAGGCATCACAAAAAGCGTCCCTCCACCCCAAGGCCAGCTAACACTTGCCACAACACTTCACGCGACATAGTATCGAACGTTTTTTTTAAGTCCACAAAGTAATAATAGAGTGGCTTATTTTTTGCCTTACTTTGTTCTATCAGAGTTCGCAATATGAAGAGTTGGTCAGTAGTGCGGTAATCTTTACGAAACCCAGTTTGACCTTTGGCACGTAGCCCATGTTATTCAGCCCATTCGTTTAGCCTTTTGTCAAGGATCATAGTGAACAACTTTGCTAGGATAGGCCCAACTGTTATCCCCCTGTAATTATCAAATTTGGAGGCATCGCCCCCTTTAAAGAGAGCGTGGACCACCCTAGTGGAAAGGGCTTCTAGAAAGCCTTCTACCAAAAAGTAATTAAACGTTGTCAATAGTGACATGTGTAACAATTCTTCCGCATCCAAAATGAACTCAACTTTCATACCATCGAAACCGGCAGCCTTTTTCCTTTGTAACTTTGTCAATGCCTGAAGCAATTTAGTAAGTGTGATATTTGTGTTCAAGGTGTGGCTAGGTGGAGGTTCGGTCACTTGAGTTGAATGATTAGTTCGCAGCCATATGGGTGGTGGAGACTGTCCAACTAGTGCACGAAAGCCTTCCAAAAACGTAATTGCATTAATCTTGTCCACAATGAGTGCCCTTGGTCGATACTTTTTCCGGAACGAAAGCGCATCCACCTTAGCAAGCGCACACATATGTTGAGCTCTTATAGTTTTCCAAAAAAAAATTTTCCTTTTGAATAAATTTTTGAGTTTACTTTCCTGATGTTTAACGGCGTGTGAGTCGAGGTTGGCTTTCAACCAGAGCCTCAGTTCATGTTTTGCTATACGGTAGTCAATGTCAAACTAAGGTTTATGGTAGTGTCTCTTTCTACAGCTCCCTCCTGAAGGCTTGTTGCCAAAAATAGATTTTGTTGCAGCACCCACGCATTGCTGCAATAGGTCAGTTAACTAATCTGCCCCCAGATGCCCAATCGAGTCAATAACCCACAGGTTTCCAAGATTCGCTGTTAAGGCAAGCTGGTATTCTTCAACTTTTGATTTATCATAGTTGAACCTAGGCAAATTTTTTTTTGTTACCACTGTATGTTGTAGTTCAACAAAGTTGCAATCGATGTTCAACCATAGGCGTAACAGCATGTGGTTAGAGTCTCCCCCCATCGCACGGTAGCGGGTGTCATCTATTATCACCTCGAAGTGTGTAGCAGGTTGCCAAACTGCATGTGAGCTAATAATATACTCGACAGTGTTGTGCCCTCCATTTGCTAAACAAGTGAACTCCCTTGATTTGTCACCAGGTGTCCGGCCATTGAGGATGAGCAACCTAGCGTCACAGCAAAGGTTTAGGAGCTCGCGGCCCTAACCACTAACATTAGCGTCACGGTTTTGTCGCGTAGCCACAACGTTTGCTTGTTTAGACTTAGCGAGCTCAGGCGCCTGTAACAATTCACAAAGGTCGCTAGTGTCAATGGTATTTGGTAGTGTTATAGTACGCACATTAAAATCCCCTCCCAATAATATTATGCCCCCTAGAGTTTGAACTTCAACAATATCTGCTACCAGGTTTTGGAACAAGGATTCGTTCACGTGGTTGGAGCCAATAAAGGCAGCGTACACCACATAGACAAACAAGTCAGGGGCAACACCCTTGTTGACTCGTAGCCGTAGATAAGAATCGTGGCTTCCTTCCTTCCACTATGACAGGTTTGGCTTAAGGTGGCTATGAAAGTAAACACCAACCCCCCCTATGTTTTATCGCTTTTGTGTTTCTTAGCTGCATAGTGTGTGCTACTGCAAGTGAGTCAAACCCTTCAACATGTGGCAAATGTTGGCCTGGGAAGTGCCAAGTTTCGGTTAATAAAACGAGGTCAGCACCCTGAAACAACTCCAATATTTGCACCCCTGTTTTTAGTTTATTTACACCACCCCCGTGCATGTTCCATAATACCACGCATAGGTCTCTATGGTCCTCGCGCCTTTAGATAGAGGAGGGCGAGCAAATCAGAGTGTCGTCGACGAAAAGCTCGGTTGCGCGCTAAAATGTGCGTTTGCTTGCCACCTTGGCCTTTTTGAATAGTGGCCATATGTCGCAACCCCACTTTGGCAAAGTGTGGAGGTGAAGCCCAACACTCCCAAAGTTGGGGATTTGGAGTCCTCCGGGACTCCCGAATGTTTAGAGTTCGACAGAAAGGCCCAAAACACCTCGCATTAGGGTGTTCTTGGTGTCATTGGAAAGGTCTTGAAGCGTAGATATCGAAAATGGCCTCGCATTGATCATTTGGACATCTGCAGCCCAAGTTATGGGGAAAAGAAGGGCCGGGAGTCAAACTGGCAGTTTGACTCCCGACCACTAAAAGTCGGGAATCGACCTTTTCCCGACGTCCGAATTAAAAGTGCGACACGGCGTTGGAAAGATCTCGACGAGGCTACAACTTTGGTTTAGACCTCATCGCGATCAGACTTGGTAGTCGGGAGTTACGAGCTCCCAAAGTCCCGGGACTCCAACCGGGACAGTTTCGGGACAATTTCGGGACTCCAACTTGGAAGTCCCGGGAAAAAGAGCCATTTGGATGTAGTCTCGACGGTGAGACGCAGAGAATACTATATGGGGGAAGGTGGTGGCTTCCCCCGAGTCCGGGCCGTGGTGAATCAAGTAGTCCAAAGTGCCCGTGGCTTGTCCCAACACCCAAGGGTGTTTCCAAATGTGAACTAACCCGTTTGTGGTTGGTTTTGGATGCAGATTCGTGCTTGATCTTCTAATCCATCTTCCTAGTCTAATCCCGGGACTTCTAGCACGCCCCTCTACCCCTCTTTAGTGCTGGA
>Ga0116227_10010179_pt1 | contig 16581 bp, 8 predicted proteins | sample S1TSphgellanicum_FD_89693 | JGI IMG/M metagenome (GOLD analysis project Ga0116227, IMG submission 89693) | Host-associated microbial communities from peat moss isolated from Minnesota, USA - S1T2_Fb - Sphagnum magellanicum MG | ecosystem: Host-associated > Plants > Peat moss > Unclassified...
AAGGGATTGGAAAAAAGGGTTTATATTTTTTATTGCAAAAAGAAAAATTTTTGTAAAAAAAAATTTAACCTAAAAAAAAAAATAATATTTTTCGCCCCCCCCCCCCACCCTAACAAAAATTCTTTACCTTTCTTAATTATGGAAAGAATGCGATAGAGAACATAATTTATTCTTGGAAGTGAGAACTTTTAATGAGTTTTCAAAGATTTCAGAAGGGCAATAGATGACTACTCATAGTCTTGCGTTATTGCCAACCATAATAATACCAGTTATGAAGTGGGAAACTAGAATGGAGAAACCCAAATTTGGAAAAACAAAACCATAAGATCCAAACATAGTGTCAATGAGTTTGGTATGCTTCTCTATCCATGGGAATTTGTTTTTCTCTGGAATCGGAAGGGAGTGGAATTCCACACAACCACCACTCGAAGTCCATCATAATGAAACAAACGGTTTTTGCCCAATGCAGAAATTTGCTTCCACGAGAGCTTGGAAATTTCAAGCTTGTCAGATCCCGTAACATTTTCATTATCACTTCCCATGTTGATCGGTATATAACTACATTCATCCTTAACTTGAGAGATTACATTTTCAGCTCTCAACATTTTGTTCAAAACACCCCCTTCTTGCAAACAACTTATTACTCTCTGGGAGCGTATCTCCGAATACACTAGAAACAGTTGTGGAGACATAAGAGACAAGACTAGGATTTCTTCTATAATCTTTCAACACCCACAATCCCCATCCCCTGGCCCCCCCCCCCTCCCCCAAACCCTCTCCGCCCACACCCCATACATGTGTTTGGCTAATAAATTAATGTTCTCTTGAAGAGCCCAGGTACATTTGTCTTTTTTGCTCCCTTGATTGGTTGGAACGTGGTTGCTTTTTCCATGCTAGCCAGATCCGATCTTAGATCTTCCAACCATGAAATATGGGAACCTTTTATCTCAACAGCAAATCGCATGCTCCAGACATGCAAGCATAAGAGTAGACTAAGTAATAATGTTTCTCCATCCAAATGATCCCCCCTTCCTTCCTTCCTTCCTTCCTCATCAAGAATTTTTTCTCTCATCCATATATATTTTCATCAAGGTTCTCTATTGTTGACTTTTGAGTTTGCAATAGTCCATTGCTTTCACTCAACCTAGCCCCCTTGATGTGGAAAGGGGTGAAGTGGGGTTGGAAGGGAGAAGAACAAGAAGACCAATAATAATGACTTCTGGAAGGCTATGTAGCTCATTGTCATGTAAGTATTTATGCTTATACCCAAAACGAAGAGAAATGTTAAGAGTGTTTAGTTTGTAGAAAAATCTATCCCAACACCTAAATTTTTAAATAAGTCAAGATGAGTAAAAAAAATTCATAACTTTTTGTGCAATGTTTAAATATATCTAAATGGATGATTTTTTAAAAAGTTCCCAATTTACTCATGTTCTTTTTTTTTTCCCCTTTGACAATGAAATTCATTTTATTTATTTGTGTGCCACATGGTACACCATGAAAAAAGAAAATTAAAAAAATCCCAACTCACACAATAATAATCAGTGACATTTTCTTCAATTTTCAGAATGTTGCAGCATTGGCTAGCATCGAAAGAGGGATTTAGCATCAAATGGCAACAGCTTTATAGAACCTGTCTCAATAATTTTTTTAAAAAGCTAGTTAAATTAATGCTCTTAAACATAAATTAAAGTCCAAATGTGACAAAAATTTTCCAAATTTAATTTTCTAAATTTTGGGGATTTTTTGTGGCAGAAACAGCAAATATTGTGACAGAATATTCCCATTTATTATTTTTTTCTCCCTTTGGCGAAATTTCTCACTCAAAAAACCCAAAAAAAAAAAACACTACATAGAGCATGCACAGTCCCTAACAATTGGCAGTCTTGTGGTACTGTGGACTATACATGCGCATTAATGCTACCAATTGACTAAACCCAAGAGCAATTCAGTACTACTATTATCTCATAGTGATTCAGCTTTCAAGGGGCACTTAGTACTTACTAAGGGAGTTAAGGATGGTCAACCTTGGGAACTATCACGACTATGTCATCATTCATCCTTGAATGGGGTATTCACTCTTCATTGATTTAAGGTCAACCTTGGAAGTTTATGATGGGTCTGTCATTCAGCACAGCATATATATGCTCTGTAATTAGGGTTGGACAATTTTGTGTACAGAAATCCCCCAGGGCCCAGGGTGAGGGTTAGAGTATCTCCTTGGGTGCTCTCAGGATGTGACCTTACAGAGTAAAGATGGATGAAGAAAAGTCAAAACATGCCGGTTTGGCTCATCAAAATGGTTGTGGGTAAGAGTAATTTTTTCACAGTGTGCTGTAGCTGGGTAAGGCGCATCAGTACAGCTGTGCACCTGCAGAAAAGAGTGTAATAAATAGGATCTGACAACTGATCACTATTTCTCATTGGCCAATCATAATGATTCGTCCCGATGGTTTGCTATTACGTAGTAATCCCCTACCTATTTGCAATCCCAGTTTGATGGGTGAGGTTGCAGAAAAGCAAATAACTAAACTTGGATCTGAAAACACACTGAGTACTACTGGGGACGCTCTTAGGGCCTTCTACGAATAAGGGGCCCTAGAAGAGGCCGTATGTATGTTAAGGAATTGTACCCTAAACTGAGGCCTATAGTGGTCTCCTATGACCGCTTGGAACAGAGGGAAAAACGAAGTGCATTTAATTAATAGAAGTAAAACCCAGTTGGTACTAAGTAGGCAGTAATGCAAGCGCTTTCATTTTTATTATAAGATAATCTGATAGTTTAAGTGTGACTTCTTTTGATGAAGATGGTGGGATGGATCATGGATCATGGATCATGGATGTCACATGGTTTCTCACTAAAACCCTAAACCCCTGTTTTAACCACATTCATCTGTAGATAGTTACCTTCTTTTCTAAGGTGTAACATACATATCTTAGAGCATCTCATAGGGTTAACATGTTTTTTGTTTTTGAAGCACAATAGCAGACCCGACCTCACAAGCATTTGGCATCCCCAAGTCAAGCTCATTGGCAGAAAAAACTAGCACAACTTTCACCTGCACACCACTAGGTTTTGAAACCCAAAACCTTTTCTTGTCCCAGGGTCAGGTGCTATACCAATGAGCCATCACACCTTGCAGGGGTAACATTTGACAAGTGCTTGACTATGATGTAAGGCAATAATTCAGTCTCGATAATCTATATACAACAATCATTGCAAAATATTATCCACTTCAATAGTTAACGACAACAACATTGTTGTAATGCAACAATGGTCGCACTTGGAGACATATATATATATATATATATTCGTTATGAAAGTCTTACCAAATTGCCTGAGGCTTAAATTGTCGTTTAAATGGTATTTTTCAAAACAAAAAGCACTAAGAAGCATGGGCAGAATTGTTCCAGTATATCTGGACTGTGCAGTAGTATCTGGTGGAATCTGTCATATCCACAAACAGTAGGCCATTTTGAAACACGAAACAAGGCCATTTTCACTTTTTTGAAACACCTCACCTCTTTCTTTTTTTCTCCATGATAGCCTACTCGGCAGATATCATGGTTTTTTTTATAAAAAATTTATGGGAGTGATTTGGGCTAGGGCAACACCCTCGGGAACGGAGGAGGGGGGTTTAGGGTTTAACCTACACTAAATGCACCTTCTACAAACACTTTGTGGTATCCATTAGGCTGGATGCATGTGGCATACACCCATAAGGCATAACTATAGCTTATTGCAAAAGTCCTTTCTCCTTTTGAACTGAGAGCTAAAGTCCCTCTTTTGGGTGTCTAAACAACCCCACTTCCTAGTATAAACATGTAAACACAGGTTGTCTAAAGATCCACCAGCTGTTCCATTTGCTAGACAATCTCTGGAAGTAAGTAAAAGTTGTTCTCCTTTCTCAACACATTTTTTAAATTAAAAAAAGTAAAAAGCAACCCAAAAAAACCAAAAAAATAAAGAAAAATCCAAAATCCCATTTTCCCAAACATAACACAAAGTCAATAGAAATTTCCTGTCATGCCCATCTTCTCAAATACAACACAAAGCCTGTACAAACTTCCCCCATCATAATAATACCCATTTTCCCAAATATGACACAGAGCCAAAAGAAAGTTTTCAGTCATACCCATTTTCCCAACTACAACACAAAGCTGAAAGAAATGTTCTGTCATACCCATTTTCCCAAATACCACAGAAAACATGTTGAAAATTGCTCATCAAAAATTGCCCATCATACCCAATTTTTTTGCCAAATATAACAACAAAGCCCAATAGAAAGTTTCGCATCATACATACCCATTTTCCAAAATACAACACAGCCTAATAGAAATTTCGCATCATCATACAAACCCATTTTCCAAAATACAACACAAAGCCTAATAGAAATTTCGCATCATCATACAAACCCATTTTCCAAAATATAACACAAAGTCTATAATTGATAAGGTAAAATCATTAGAGCCAGATGATGAGGTCTACTCAGGGTTGTCTGTTTCGTGACTGGAGACTGAACAACTCTCAGGAGTCACACAACACTTGCTTGTAGTATTGGTGATCTGATCACAACATGCTTTTGTTTGGTGAATGAGTGAAGACTGTCAAGTTCTGGCTACCAGGCAACAATATTGGGGACAACCCACCCCCAAAGAAATAATATTACTTATTCAATTAATTAATTAACCATAAAATATAGTATACTTTTTCTCTGAGAAAAAAAGACCTTGGCCCTCTCTCTATGCATGCAAAATATATAATAATGATGATGATGATAATAATAAAATGGAACTAAATGCAAGAGCAAAGTTTGTGACATTTTAACATGACAATCCAGATGTCTGAAAAGCCTGAAACTCCAAACCAAACATCATCAGAACAAGAACCAGAACCTGGGAACCTGGCAGACATGAGATTGACAATCTGCCATGTAAATTCAGTGAATCAATGATGGGTCATTACATTGTACATCTCAAACTTGGAAAGTTGTGGAAGGGAGGAGGAGGAAGTGGGGAGCTTTTGAAGAATGCTGAAAATTGAAATGTCCCGAGGGGCCAAGGGGAAGGCTTTTTTTTTTCTGAATTTTTTTGGGTTTTGAAACCCCCCCCCTAAAAGACTTATTGAAATGGAAAAAATCAAAAAATTGTTCCCAAATCATTATTAAAAATAGGTTCACCCAACAGGACCTACTACCTATATTTTATTTTTATTTTTTTTGAAGCACAACAGCAGACTGACCCAACCTGACAAAGAGTTTTGGGCAAAGAGTGGACAAGGGTTTCTCACGTGCACACCATTGGATTTGAACCCAGAACCTTTTCTGGACCCAAGGCCCCAGAGTGGGCTATTACCAGTGAGCCATCACCCCTGGGGTCTACTATTCCATATACTTGGATGACCTCCTCTTTTGGACCCAAAATTGATTTATTATATAACCTTACATTGTCTAAAGGGGTCATGGAATGTGTTCTTTTTTTGGTTTTTTGGCTTTACAATTCAGTTTTAAAAAGCTTTGATTTATAAGGGGTAAAGTGGATATTAAACCCCTGGAAATTTTCAATTAAAAAATGGATTTTGTGGCACATTCTACCTTGGTTGACAAATTTGGGGATATGCAAAAGTGAAGAATGATTATAAAGTTTGCCATCAACCAAGCATAATCTATTGTCTCATGTTTAAAAGGCGTACACTTTTTATTAATGAAGAGGGACATGTATGAGTTGCCTTCCCCATTTCATCATCCCCACCCCAACAATAGGCTATCCATTGTTGAACGATAAATCCAACACAAGTTGGATTGAGGGAAGGGTGGGGTTGAATGAACACTCGATACAAGAATAAGTGTTTTCGGTAGGAGAGACAAAAGTTTGCTTTTGATGTATAAAACAGAGTGCAAAACAATAATGCCTTGGGTGTGACTAATAGCTCTATTCCGAGGATATATTTTTACCCTACCCATAAGATGGCTTTTCATGAAAGCATCTTGCAAGCTTGAAACCTCAAGACAAACTCACGTGGCAAGGGGGGATGGGCATGATCTCATGTCATGACAAGTGCTTCCCATTTGTTGATACCACAACCACTTTCTATCTTCTAAGAAACCTGAATTCCTGCACATAAAAGTGAACCTTTGTGTAAAGAGACAACAAAAATCTGGAGGGGAATCTTGTTTTCTATCTCTCTCTCTTTCTCTTCTTCCAATTATTTCTTACCAACATGTGGTCAACTCATTTTCATGATGAAGAAAAACCATCTCAATCAATGGTCTTACTACCCTAAACTAACTATCTTGGAAGTGAAATTAATCCCATGGAATACTAAAAATAGAAGAATTGGGTGTTGAATTGGTTGATTGCAACCTAACTCTTTCTGTCTCTTTTTCCTTCTTTTGCAAACAAAAGCAAGCAAGAGAAATCCTACTTCTAACAACACCAGGTGTGAGGATCACCTGTCCATCCTCGTATGAACTTTCCAATAAAAAGTCAACAAAGGAACTACTTTACCACAAAAGAAAAGCCTCTTGAGTTCACATGTTGTATGAAAAGCTTCAATCTGTACATATATCTTCCCAAAGAGCTAATTTGGTAAGAGATTTGACTATGACTAATTGGGATGCTTGTGATTTTCACAAGTGTTATAACATCCGGAATTTTTTTGACTTTACTCCATTTCATTACCAAACAATGACACCACCAATGTCATCCCTAATGTGAAAATCCCATGGATAACATAAAAGTTTCACATGGATAGCACAAAAGGTGACTTTCGTTTTTGGCCAAACTAGCCAACCCTACAACCAAAGGTGGTCCTTTAGAGTCAATGTGGATTCAAATGCTCCCAATGACCTCCAAATTAGCCTTGCAAGTATTTTAGTTCTTGTCAACAAACATTTTGCACCTTAGGCCAATGTGCACAATTCATGTCCATCTCAAAATATGTCATATCTCTCTCAACCCATAAGAAGTAGCCGTAACATCGCTCCCAATTTCAAGGATCCCTCCTCCTCTATTCTATGAAGGATACTCACAAATTATAAGGTGCTCTCCAAATAAACACACTTGAACATTTCTCAATATCAATGGTTGATCCATCATTTTTAAAGAAAAAAATAGGGGGAGAACTATATTCCCCACATCATGTAGTTGTTAGGCGACAATTTTGGATTTTACTCCATTTCATGATTAAGTATGTAAAAAAAGCTGGCAAGATCAGCACAGGATGTTGAGGAAGACTTCCATCATTGTTGTTGTTGTTGTTGCAGGATGCTGTGGATGATCTAATCCATGTGAAAATGATCTAATCCATGTGAAAATGAATCGGGTCACATGTCACTTGCGTATGGATTGGCTCTGAAGCAAAATGTAGTTGTGGTGTAAGAGTCCAACTGCACACTTTTTGGGTTGAAATGTGTACAGGTTTCCAAAGCAGGTTTGAAAATGATACTAAAATGCCTCTAATTTTTTTTTGAAGGTTTTTTTTTGTTGTCCTTCATGATACGGATCCTTTAAGACTTTTTGCAACTTTTTGTTCACCTTCAATACAAACCTTTTGAGCACACCCCCACTTTCTTGCATGGAAATTTTGTCCAACACCCATTTCCCAAGTGCCAATAGCACCACTCATCCTGAAAAGTCTTCCTTTAAAAAAATTTTGAAAAAATAAAAAAACACTAAAAAAATCAAATTCTTAAGTCTCCTTCCCTCTAGGACCCATTTAGGGTTTTCAGAGATGTCACTCTTTGAAGAGATGAGTGATCTTACACCTTCTTTTTTAGTAGGTGTAAGATCCAGTTTGGTCTTTAGGAGTAAGTGCAAGGACCCACCCCTTCATCATACCACCTAATGATCTAGGCATATTTAGAGGTTGATAAAAACCTCCAACAAGATCTCCGTCAAGATTTATGGTGTATTTAGAGGAATGCTTACCAAGCATAAGCACGTACAAGGCATTTTGGAAAACCAAACATTTCGAACAACCAAACAGAAAAGCTTCTATGAAAATCCCTTATTCCCATTAAGCAACTGAATAATAGGATTTGTTTGCTGGATTTCTGAGAATTTGGTGTTCCCAATGTGTTCCATATAGTTCCCAACATGTTGCCACCAAATTCCCAAGGTGTTTGTTCCTTGAACATATGTTTGAAGGTTATTCTGAAACAGTACCACTCTTTATCCCATGTCCTTTGCCCAAAGTTCTACTATTGTAATCATTATGGGTTAGTCCAAAAGGGGGAAAAAAAAAGCAATTATTCTATTTTGGAGGTGTCCAAAGTGTGAACATGTCTTTGCAATGGGTTCTTTCCATTTGTTTCAAATAACAAAACAAAGTGTGAATAGGTTTTTTTTCTTGGTCATGGACCAATGAAGGAAAACCATTGCCAAAAAGAAGAAAACAAATGAACTTTTGGGTGTCCCCACAACTAATTAATCTGAATCACACATATACTAGTCCCCCACAAATGTGTGTGCTCTTTACAAAAGACAGAATCTGGGTGAATGAGTTCTTTGGCTTTTTGTAATAGATGCAAGATATTTCAGCTCAACCACATACTAGTAGCAGCCCCTTCACCCACACAAAGTATGATTTGAAAATACTAAAAGTCACAAAAGAGGGCAAGTTTTTGGTGCATGAAGATAACCATGTAAGGAATGAGGAAGGGTAACAAGGGAAAGAAATCTACTTGGCCTTCTGCCCATGTGACCAAGCACCGACCACTGCATCATCCAAAAATTCCCATTTTGGAAGCAAGCAAGTGATTTCAACTCTGAGCAGACCAAAGTGGGTTCCTAGCTTAGGATGAGTCTAAACCTATGAGAGTTGCTTCTTCTTTTTTTTGGCCAAATCCCTTTTAGCACAAAGGTAGATTAAAGCAATTGAAATGTCATACAATGTGTAGAGGAGTCCTTCCTAAGGGTATCACCAAGGGAATTATCACTTTTATTCCTAAAGTAGGAGAGCTAGAGAACCATCCTAACTAGTGTCTCTTCACCTTGCTCAACATAGTGAACAAAAAGTTATGCAACATACACTAGAGCCAGTGTGTTGATAGAAATCATTAACCTTCAGCAAATTGCATTCTTACCATTGCATAACATATTTTTAAATTGTGGTTCTTTAAGAGTCTTTTGACTAGTGAAGCAAATGAAATAACTTGGTGTCTTTCTAAAGCTCAATTTCACAAAGGCATATAATAAAATGTCATGGAAATTTTTATTTGGAACATTAGGAAAATTTAGGATGGTGTTCAAGTTCATAAACACGGTGCAAATTTTGTTTGTTGGTGTATAAGTGTCAATTAATGTCAATGTCTCACTATGGAGCAAAATGAGGATGGATGAAATTTTATAAAACTATGGAATTAGAGTTAGGGATTAAAGAGCAATGTCTTAGAACTCTTGTGTTCTTGAGAAGGTGAAGAAAATTGTGTATTGATTTTGGCTGATTGCCATTGGTGGAGATTGTTGAGGTGGTCCAATCATCACAAAGGCATGATGATGAAAAGGAACAAGCCCAAAAAGTTTCTGTTTTTTTTGGGTGATCTTGGGAAGTTAATGGCTATGTGTGTTCTTTCTTTTCATGGCAAAGGAGGGAGGATATAATTGTTGGGTTGTCAAGTTGTGTTAAGTAAGAATCATGGCAACGAACCTTGTTGTTAATGACTAGCAAGAGGAATTTGAGGAAGAAGTTTATTATATGTGGTTAGGTTCGATGTATTGGTTGGTTATTGTTATTTTGGGGGTTAATGGTGGAGGATAAGCTACTAGAATTATGAAGGGATGCACTTTCTATTGAGTATTCTTTCTGTTTTTGACAATAGCATGGATTGCATGCAATTGTTACAAAGTGTATTGGAAGTTGGATGGGAGGACATTTAGCATTTTGGAATCTGCAAGGCAAATAAGTTCTCATGGGTTGTGAGGACACAGGGAGAATGGAGTTGGGTACTTTGAATTCCAAAAAATCTTAGGAGTAAAAATTGTTTAGTTCATTAGATTTCTATGAATGCGTTTGATTTGGAAATGTAGTTAAACCATGTTCTTTATGAAAATGTTACTAGACTCCTGTCATTGCACTTCAACAAGTGAATTAGGTAAGGGAATGTATCATTTTAACCACATTATAAAGGATTAGTGTTTGAAAGTGATGTTAATGTGAAACAACTTGAGTTTAAATGGTGTGCATGTAATGGCAAGAAGTGGGATTGCATTATGTGAGGATTTGGGGTTGTAGTAGTTTGAAGTTTGAAGATGATGTAAGAAACCTAGATTGTGTTAAAGTCTGTGTATCCCTAGGGCAAGTAAGATTTGTGAAGAATTGTATCAATCCACTAAGAACATAGTGTTTTACATTACAAGAGAAGTGGGATCATTAGAAGGTTGAACTTGTTTTTAGGTGGTTTAAATTTTTGACAATGTAAATGTTGGATATGACTTTACATTTAAAGTTTATTTATAATCCAAAAATATTGTGACTATGACAATCGAAATTGTCTGTGTATTTGTGCCTCTGGTGACTAGATCCTAATTATGTAGTTAAACATCAAGCTACGGTATATTACTAAGATTTATGCATGGACCTTTTTGGAAATTAAGCATTATTAACTTTCAATTTGTTTCACATCTTTGTTATTGAATGGTTGTAATAAATTAATTGTTTTGGATCAAGTCATATATGCAAACCGTCTCTATACTAAATTGAATGGCATAGAAATGTATTCCCTTTTTTTTGTTATGTCATTTTCATCATCTTTCCAAATCAAATGGAGTCTATGGCAAGGATGGCCCCTTAATCGCTACTTCTTCCTCCTAATGAAAAATACTTTTAACTCCATTGTTAATATAGCTATGGATAACAAGGAGATTGAAGGAATTTTACTTCAAACTTGTACCGCTATACAAGTGATCTCTCAATATGTTGATGACACATCACTTACTATCAATGGAAAACAATGTTTTTTTAGCAATATGGTGATTCTTCTAAACAAGTTTTAAGGTCATTTCAAGATTGGAGATCAATGATACAACAAAATATTGGGATATTGGCAAAGCTCAAGGGGAGCACATTTAAAGTGAATTAAAGAATATTCTTAGCTGTGGGCAAATGAAAAATATATATCCAAGCTCCTTAAAACATCCTTTGGTTTGAATTAAGAAACAAAGGTCATGGACAAGCTTTTGTTGGATGAAATTTTTTTTAAATTAAATTATTGGTCCATCGGTGTCTTTAGTAAGATGGGCATTCATCATCAACAATGTGTTTCTAATGACATGGTATTTATAAATCATGTGGGCTAACTCCAAGAAGGTGATTAAAAAGGCACAAGCCTTTGATTAATAATTATCAATGGCCTAACATTGAATTTCTAACACAAACCAAGGTCAAATTATTTAAGATGATAATGCAAAGGAGTTACTCAAAACAATTCAAAACATGGAAGAGGGTGAAGGTTTGAATTATAAAAGAATGATTTTAGCACAAGAAGCGAGATTGGGGAGTTATATTTTGAGAAAGGCAATATATTTGCATACCAAGTGATTGCATGTAGCTCATATAATGACAAGAAAACAAATCCACCTTAGTTTTTTTGTTACAATTGTTTAGCACCCACAATATTCCTATATGAAAATGAAAACCATCACCTAATCACCTAACATTGTGATATATAAAATGAAAGAGTAATTAAGAAGGTTGGTGCAAATCAAAAATCCAAACCAACAAACCACAACCTTTGTTGGACTTTAAATATTGATTCAAGTATTTAAAATTGTGTGGGATTTACAAAACCAATGCTCAGACATATATTGTGGATGCTTGGAAAATATCTAGCTGGATATCAATTGTTGACAATGGGATGACAATAAAAGCTTCCTTGAAATAAATAATGAAAATGGATAAAATTTTATTCTATAGGATACACTTTTGAAGCAAATTACTAAGAAGTGGCAAGATACCCTACCAAGTTCATTCCTTCCCAAGTAAAATGAAATGTGGAATCCACAAATATCAATGAAAAATAGTGCCCTTATATGGTCACTATACCATAAGGTAATGATTGTCAACACATGAAGGGTGAAAGTGAACCATTTCTTTGACATTAGTTCACCATATGGGAATCACTCATCAAACACACATGTTTTCCCTTGTGAAATCTTCCACAATTAACCAACCCATGGGTAAATGTTAAAATTAGTTTTTTAATAACCATGTCTTTGGGTCCCTCTTTCATTATTAAATCCTTTTTCACCCGTAAATGTTGATTATTCACAAAAGAAAGAAAAATAAAGATAAAGAGGAGTTATTTTCTCATCAAGGAGGTTGAAAAGTAATAATATTTTCCTGAAGGGCCATTTATTAGACAACATTCACAATAGTGACTATGTGAATGAAAAAAAATTCAAAACTCATGTTAAAACTTGTTTTACAACCAACCTAGGGGAAAAAAAAAATTTCTATTTGTTGGTTGTTGGGGTAAAAGCACATTACAATGTACATTTATGGAAGTCACAATGGTAGTTTTTCTAAGTTGGTCAAGTTTTATTCTATACAACTAAATGCATTTGAGAATTTTCTGAAATTTGAGATGAAAAATTAAAACTTATATTCTAATCCTCCCAAATTTACAAATTTTAAACCAAAAAAATCAATATATAATGAAAATGAACTTTACAATGTAGGGTACGTCTAATGCCATGGTCCAAAAAACTTATGGTTATGGATTTTTTTCTTTTCAAGGAATTCAAATATATGCTCAAAACTTTGGGAGACCCTTGTTTGAAGGCTTATAACACTTAAGATGAAAAAAATAGTAACAAAATGCATTTCATTCTTTTGAAGATTCAAAATGAAGAACTCATAATCATAAAGTCCATTTAGATATCTCAATTGATTTTTTCAAAACCCATATCTATAGAGGTGTTTTTAAAAGGTTTAAATTAGGGCAATCTAAACTTGGATAGGGTACAAAATATGTTAACTTCAACATCATTTACATGTTTTTTATTTAAAAATAGATTAGATATGGACTCTCAAAATGGACTTTTAACTACCCATTTTGGTCCACCCTAATGTGTTTTTTCCCACCAATGTATTTTTTTGTTATTAAATCTATCAATTCAACTTGAATTCACGGCCTTAATGGGAAAATTGTTGCTTTCACCCTAAGTCCTCTTCATTTTATGGATATATTTATTGTATCATAGTTTGTTACACAAAAGTTTTAGCACAAAACTTAACAAGATATTAAACACATAACATGAATAATGGAAAATGAACCCAAGGTTTCCCTCATTGTTTTTTAAATCCTTGAAAGGAAATTTGATGAATCATCCACCTCTTTCATCTAAATCTAATAAATATTATCATTCATTCATTTTTAAACCAATAATATTATCCCACCTATTAGTTTTTTAGAACACTCATCCTTTCCATGGATGCACCTTTGTATTATTTGGCATTTTCCTTCCCTATAATTGAATGTTGTGTCCCAAATGAAATGAGCTCAAAATAATTAACTTTTACTTATGCCAAACCTAAAATAGTTAACTTAATAGCCCATGTACATGAGTCCAAAGTAGGTTCCTAATGAAAAAATCATTATGTGTAAGGCCCATAAGGTCATTAATGTAGTACTCATGTAAATTCAACATTAATTAAAGTATTTGTGAATATTTCAAAAAAATTGATAAATTTTTACTAAATGTGTTGAAAATTCTAAATGTACATAAGAATATTATTCTTTCAATGCGTTTATTAGCTACCTTTTATTTTGAGCGTGGCCAAATCTATCCTCCATCCCTTATGAGTAGATTTTAAACATGTATCGATATAACATTTACATTAAAATAATACTCCAAAAATGGAAAAAAGAACCTAGTTCAATGGGTTTTGTTTACTACTTTTACAAAGAAATCAAACGATTGTTTAATATATATACATGCAAAGGAAAATGTTGATAGCTTGATGAAAAACAATAATAATGACTATTTCATTACTTAAAAAGTAAACTACTTGACCTCCCTTGACTTCATGAAAGTGCAATTGGCATTTATTTCTAGCTAATTAATATTCAACCTTTGTCATATATAAAAATACTTATAAAATGGGTGTCAAACTAAAAATTTGAAAATTAGTTAGATTTTCAATGATGGACTATCAAACTAACCTAAATACTATATAATATTGGTTTATCATACTTAGTGCCTATCTTTCTACTCTTGGTTATAATTACTATTATTTACATGTTTTATTTATAGCAATTCATTTTGGTGTTATAGGTTCCCTTCAATTTGCTTTACCCATACCACTACAACCTCTTCCCTTCTACCTTTAGTTACCCCACCACAATTTCTTGCCTTCAATTATTTCCTACATTTTTTTCCATTTTTAAGTTCCAAGCTTTTCATCTATAAGTTCAAGCTCAAGGTCCAAGTTAGCTCCAACTAGTTCCAAGTAAAAAATAATGTGTATCTTGGTTTCCTACTTTTTTGCTTTGTTGTTTTTTTTTCGTGTTTTGCTTACTCATTGGCTTGGAGGTGCTGCTATTCCCAAAAACAAATAAGGATCTTATAATAGAAAACATTGGAGCCCATGAAGGATAAATTCTTACAAGTTGTGAAAAAGGTATGGTCTTTCCCTCTTTGTTACTTTATCATGCCCTCTTTCTTGTTTCTCGTTCTTTCTTTGATGTTTACTTTCCATATCTCTCATGTGCTCTTCTTCTTGCATTTGCAAGCAACAAAGGGAACCAAGCTTTCTTTTGGCAACTTAAATTCTTCTTTATCTTCTCATTCTTTTTGCAAAGGATTAAAGGGGTGAATTCCCCCTCATCATCACCTTTTTTTTCAAATTATTATTTTCATTGTATTTCCAAATAGTTGAAAGGGGGAGTGTCTTCTTCTTCACGAGGCAATAAGGGGTTGATAACATGATCATGTGTAGTAGTAGATATATTTCATTTATTGTGTTTTAGGCATCGATGCCAAAAGTTTTATAGTGTACATCTTTTTTTCACTTGCCTTCACCATGTAAGGAGCTTCATTTTTCATAATAACATAATCAATACAACTATGTCATCACAAAACTCCTTATATTATGTTTTCTCTAGGTCCTACTTGAAAAGGTGGGGAACACTCTTCTTCAAGTTTACAAAATATATGAGTAGAAATATAAGGTACCATATATTGGTTTTTGGGTAAATTTTTAATTTTAATTATTTCTATAATAGGATTATGTTTATTTTGCAAATAATATATAATCAATATAAAATGTGTTAACCCTCGATATATATAACATATGTATTTTAAAAATTAGGTACTAGTTGTTAGTATGTTCAATTAATAGGTTAATAAAGGAACTTGTAATTATAAATGAACTAGTAACCAAGTGTGGAGGAACATGAAGTCAAAGATCCTTCCACACCATTGACAATTGAATCATTTTTGGAAAAAACTTAGATTTTAGATGGATATTTTGCTTTACCACCTCCCAATTAACATAATGTTAAGGCATGTTCAACATACAATCGTAGGATAATTAATCAATTTTGAAAAGTTATGTTCTACTAGCCCATTTTGGATTTCTTACAAATTTGGCAACTTTATAAGTTAATAAAAAATAGTTTAACTTGGATGGATGTAGAAATCCAATTCCATATGGGTAGGTGCACAAATGGTGAACCAATTTACCATAAAACCAAAGTCCTATTTACTCAAAATCTTGGTTAGATTTTGGAAATTATAACTAGTTTACACTAGCGTTTTTTTTTTGTGGCGAAAATTTGCCAAAATGTGAAAAAAAAAGGGGGCTGATGAAAGGCCTTTTGGAAAAAAATGAATTTAAAAAAAAAATAGTTTGCCATATTTTGACCTTAATGAGGCATAGGATGCCACTCGTGCAATGCATGGTGTGGATCCATCGCTCGTTGCATTGCAAGGTACACACTTGTTGTCGCCACATTTCCTGAAATAATGACCCATTGTTGTTATCTTTCACTTACTTCTATTGGATGTCGCCAACTTCATAATGGCGTGAGAAGTGCCATTGCCATCACTTGATGAAAAGGAGGAGGCTTGTGTTGCCATACACATTGTCTCCTCTGTTTGTTTTCACCACATTTTCTTATTAGGTCATATTTATTTTTTGTAAGAATGTGGAGGTTTATTATGCAAACTTCAAAGCTCTTCAAGGTCATTGATGTTTTAGGTGGTTGTTCTTTGAGTGTTCAATGCTGCAAGTTGCAACATTCTCACTCATGATGTTGCATGGAGAGCAAATTGGCATCTAATGGTGGCAACGCCAAGTGATCGTTGAGCAAGTAGTTGCACTAGAAGAAAAACATGTATTTTCGACTGCTCTTTGCGACTAAATTTTAGTCACAAAAGACATTTTGCAACTAAAATCCTTTTAGTCGCCTAAGACAAGTCACATGTGATAAACTAGTCGCAAATGACAAAGAATATTGTATGAAAGAAAAAGTCAACAAATACATTTCATCCTTTGACTCCATTGTATACGTATTGTCACATGCGACTAATATGCAACTATTTTGGTCACAATTGAAAGCAAATCATGTGTTGCCA
>Ga0116227_10010180_pt1 | contig 16580 bp, 14 predicted proteins | sample S1TSphgellanicum_FD_89693 | JGI IMG/M metagenome (GOLD analysis project Ga0116227, IMG submission 89693) | Host-associated microbial communities from peat moss isolated from Minnesota, USA - S1T2_Fb - Sphagnum magellanicum MG | ecosystem: Host-associated > Plants > Peat moss > Unclassified...
CTTCCCATCCCTTGGTTTCTTCCAGCATCTGTCCTCCGAATGCCCTAATCTTGCACAGAAAGAACACTTCACACCACAATTCTCTGTCCTATGCGGCATCCCACATTTGGCACATTTGGGCCGTGGTTCATTAAGCCTCGGACATGCTATGGCAGTGTGGTCTCCTCCTCTACAAATTTGGCATACTGCAGACATGTTGGAAGAGGATGATGTGACAGGTTTTGACACATTCCCCTTCATGAAATTGATCAGCGTATCATTGAAAGCATTAACTTGCTTCTCCATTATTGCCTCAGCAGCTCCCTCCTCATGTTCTTCCTTCAGAGGTTCGAATGGAGTTTCGCCGAGCTCACCCAGCACCCTCTCAAGTTCTGTGGCAGCACCCACCATTTCTTCTATGTCATTGTATGTCCTAACAACACATATCTTCCTAATTTCTGGTCTTAGCTTACCCAAAAATCGCCTCCTTTGTTCAGCATTGGGAATTTTCCCCCGTTGAAACAGCTTATCCAATCGCTCAAAATATCTCTGCAGCCGCTCCTTAGGTTCCTGTTTGATGACATCGAGCTTCATTCGAATGTCATCAGTGTCCACATGGCCATACTTCTGCAAAATCAATGTTCTCAGCTCAAGCCAGTCGGCCGGCGCCGGCTGCAGCTTTCGGAACCACTCCCGGGCTCTGCCTCTCAAATTGAGCTTGGCAATCTTAAAAAGTTTGTCCGCGTTGAGGTCGCGCACCTCTGTCGCCATACTGAGCCATTCAGCCCAATCGCTAACATCTTCATGATCGCGCCCCCAGAACAATTCGTCCATGCCCTGTGGACTAGTCATCTTGAAGATGTGTGATTAGGACAGAGAGAAGAAAACAAAACTGCTTACAGACACAAAGCCCTCAAACAAAATGTATGAACTCAACAACTGCTCATTGCTGCAGTTCAACTCGGATTACAAAAACATGGACATCGGACTACACACTGAACTCTGATTGAGCCCCTTCATACACAGGTCTCAGAGGTTCAAAGACTGATGGGATGGCAGAGAAAGGTTGCTCATCCGTCGACTGCTATTGAAATCGCCATTGTCCTTTTCGTCCTAACCACACCCTCCAGCTAATCAAGTGGGATCGGGATCCGCTATGCTCCACCCGAAGCAGGCGATCGCCCTCCTGAAACAAGTTTTCTACTCCAGGTATGTACAGCCTCACAAAATGGTTCGGCGACACTTCCGATCTAGGAATCCATATGTCCCCCAGCCTTGGGACACTACGTTGCCTTTCTGCAAGTTCAGGAGCGACCCTACGCAAGGTAGGAGGTGAAGTAGAAGCTGTCTTGAAGTTCTGAGGTCCATGCCCACCCCCTTGCGCCATCTGTCACACTCACCCAGACCCGTGCACTGGTGTAGAATCCACTATGGGACACTTCCATAACGATGTCCCCCATCCGAGCTTGGTCAGGATCTATATCCACAATTCTAACTATACCAAAACCCAGAAATCGTAAGATCACGGCCCCCCTTTGTGGCCCGTTCTGAATGGTCCAGAAATCGAACCTACGAACCAGGTTTAATTCACGATTTTCCTGTGTCAAGAGCTCCTCAGGAATCTCTTCTCCACTAGGCGAAGACATTATTCTTACGTCTCATATTACCTTGATTGTCACAAGCTCTATACTGGCCTCAACTACGCAACCTTGCTCTGATACCAAAAGAAGAGGGTCCTATGAGAACAGACAGCGCATACACTGTCTGATGTGAACCTTGTGCGCAGTCGACCTCACATCAGTTGACAGCTCAACAACTCCAAAACTCAAACTGGCTTCCTGCTTTCCCTGATCCCTCAATGATCCACAGACTGACCGACCCAACGACGCCAGCAATTCGAAGACACACACTTCCGGTCATGCATCTCAACACTGATACAAGTCCAAAGAAACTCTTCATTGCTTATTCACAGAAATATGTACATCCTCATGAGCTCAGGCATTTCTGGCCATTAGAAGCTCTGATATAAAAAGAAGAGAGTCCTAAGGCTGGCTCAACATATTGTTTTTCGTCCTCCTCGATTCCTCTCATTCAACTCAGCAACCAGAGCTCAACCATGCCTAAGACGCAGCGGAAAAAATCTCCAACAATGGCTAAGCCCTCACTACTATGCACTCTAACCCCCCTTACACCTCTTTTGATCTATTCCTTTTTTGCCGTTCGCTCCTTCCAGAAGCTCCTCCCACATGCTCCAAACCGCCATTCTCCATAATTGCATTGCGACCTCAGTCATAATTTGGAGCCGCCATTCAAGCTCCATACCCATTCAGTGCAGCCGCCATGCAAAACTCCTCAGTATAGCTCCTCCAGCAAAGCTTCTCATGCAAAAGCAGCCGTCATAGAAACCAACGGCTTAATTAACAACGGCCTAACTTCCCTAATCAGTGACATCCAGGAGTGTGACGTAACCTAATTTCGGGTTACATGTGTTCTATTCCAAAGATAAAATTGTTAAATATTTTGTATTTGTAGGCTTTCACATAGTGTAAAAATTCAAAGGAAATTTTATTTTTCTTTTGCACCCAATTCTTTTTATTATTTTATGAACCCTACTCAAAATTTCAAAATAATTAAAATTTTCCTCAATTCTAGATCCTAATTAACCTAATGATTATATTTGAAAACATTTGTAATCATTTTTTTAGCTAGCTCAAAATGTTGATATCATCATGTTTCTAGGCTCTTTTATTTTTTTCCTTTCCTTAACATTTTCATTTTATCCCACATACATAACATTCACTTATTTCATGCACTACCTATATTATTATAGTTTAAATCAAATGAAAAATTTGGGTTATCACTTTTGTCAATAATCTCATAGTGTGATCCCCATTTTTAAACCAATATCTTCATATTTCACAAAACCAATGGATTGTCCATTAATTGTTTTCTCCACCTACATTGTACTCACTTGATAATGAACATATTATTATTTCTATTCAAGAACGCATTACTATTCAATGAACATTTTCCTAACACAATAATTATCTCCATGATCATCAAAGCTTTAAAATTATTTGTTTACACAAAGTTGTTCACTGGTACCCATATTTACTCCAAGTTCTTCTCTTGTTAGGTTTTCCGATTCTTTTGAATAATGTTATGAAACTCTATTTCGAATATACTAAACTTAATTAAGTGCCATTGGTGCGTTATTCATTGCATTGGGACCCATTGTGGAGTTTGGTGTAACCATTAATGTGGTGTCCTCCAAATCCATTGTTTCCTTCCAAATTCATCATTATGTCTTTCAAACATGGTGGGGAGCTCTCCTTTCCACCTTGCTTGTGGTAATATTATTAGCTAACACCAATTGATCCATCTCTTTGTTGTACACAAAATCTAGAATTTCATATGCATCATCTTCAACGTCGAAAATGTTCTTTAAATGGGTTTTTTTTACTAGAGGATATGTATTTTTGACCAGAAAACAAAGGCTTGAATGACAATGGGTATCTTTTGAATAATCAAGTTGACTAAAATGACCGATTTAACAATAAGTCAAATCAGACATCTAGTCAAATTGGATTTAAAAATACCACTTAATCAACTTGGTTAGTGGCCTGTTAATACGACCATTCAATCTAGCCAAATTGGCAAGTGCCCTAATCAATAAGGCCACCTATTATACTCAATCAATAGGACAACTAAGTAGGCTTGGTCAAAATGGCCAATTATAAATTCTAATACTAGTTGGGTATTTTGGGACTACATGTAACATTTTGACTATGTTCGACCAATTAGAAAAAAAGTTGGAAAACGTAAAAACTAGCTAATCATAACTAAATGAATCATGACCAAATTAATTATGGTTAAATTATATATATATGGTTTATCTAACTATGGTTAAATTGATTATATTGAAATTAATTATGGGTCAACTACCTAGGGAAAAACTAATTAAAATCAAAATTAACCATAACTAATCTAACCATGGTCAATTTAATAATAATTGGTTTAACCCTAGTAAGTTTAGCCATGATATTAATTTAGCATAATTAATTTAACCATTACTAGTTGGGCCATTATTGGTTTTAACATAATGAATTTAACCATGGTTACTATAAGGATAACTAAATTAGATATATTTATTTGTAACATATTATTATTTTACCCTAATAAATTTAACCATAATTAATATAACAATAATTAATTTAAAACTATTGTTAATTGAACCATGGTTGGTTTTGCCATAATTATTTTAACAATTTGATTTTATCCATAATTATTTCATTCATATTTATTTTAGCCATAATTAGTTTTTGCATAATTGATTTTTGCATAAATTATTTATCCATTCATTAGTTTAGCCATATTAAATTATAAGTGGTTGTTTTACACAAATTTATTTACTCATGGTTAGTTTAGCAAAGGTTAATTTTTCCATAATTAATTAACCATTTTTATTTTAGCCATAATTACTTCATTCATGTTTATTTTAGGCATAATTCATTTTTTCATAATTGATTTTTCCATAAAATATTTATTCATTAATTATTTAAGCCATATTAACTTTTTTCATGGTTAGTTTAGCCACAATTGGTTTGACCATAAAATATTTATTCATTAGTTAATTTAGCCATTTCTAATTAGCCATGGTTGGTTTAACCATAAAATATTTATTCATTGGTTAATTTGGCCATATTTACTTTACTTATGGTTAGTTTAATCATATTTATTTTACTTATGGTTAGTTTTAGCCATTTCTGGTTTGGCCATGATTGGTTTAGCCATAAAATATCTATTCATTAATTAGCTTAACCTTATTTACTTTATTCATGATTAGTTTTACCATATTTATTTTATTCATGATTAATTTAACTGTGGTTGGTTTTGCCATAATTATTTTACCCACAATTAGTTTAGTCATTATATATTTAACCGTTATTTATTTAGATATGGTTAATTGAACCATAATTAGTTTAATCATGGTTATTTTCCATAATCATTTTTAATTTTTGGTTGTTTAACCATTATTACTTTAATAATCATTAATTTTTTGATGATTACTTTAGTTGTGGTTGGTTTAGGCATTATTATTTTACCAATAATTAATTTTTCCATAATTAATTTTTCCTAGGTTAAACTAACCACCTATTTAATTTATGTAAGGTAAGTATGTGGTTAAATAGTGTAAATACAAATAGTTTATACGTAGGTGTATTTATTTATACATACCCTACCCATATTCCACCTATTTACCTATATTTAAACCTATAGGTAACCTAGTTATATAGGCTAGGGTAGGCCATTTATAAACCTATGATAAATTACTAGTTGGTTAATTAATTATTTACCTAAAATAAATTAATGAATGTGTAATTAAATATTTAAATATTAATTATTATAAATACATTGTTGATAATATATAATTAATCAGGTCAAATTTGTAAGGATTAGTTATAATTTTTTGTAATTATTAATTATAACTAAATAATTAAACATTAACTATTACTATTTTTTATTTTAACTTAATTAACGTACATATTTACCTACCTTTTTATTTATTTACTTAATTTATATATCTTACATAGTTATTTAGGAATAATGTTGTGTGAACTGAAAGGCTTTAGTGTTATGTGGAAATGAAAATGTCTTTCCTTCCTAAAAGTTCATCCCATATTATTTGTCATCCTTTCCAAATGATGAACAATATAAATAGATGCACCACAAGCATCCAAGACATAAGAAATATTTTTAAAAGGAAGCCCACTTGGGATGAGGCTATTGAACATGTTCAACCTTAAAGGCCAAATTCAAAATGAAATAAGATTTTCCTACCTAGGTCATTTAGGTGTAGGCTTAATCTAGGTGGTGTACATTTAAGCTTAGTAAAGGTCATAGCTTAGGTTGCCCTAACTTACTTTAAGTTTCTTTACATAGTCATTAGTTATAAGCTTTTAGATTCTAGGCCTAGGAGCTTAGGTTGTAGGTTCTTAAACATAGGGACCTTAGGAGTAGGTATTTAATTTTAAGTTTAACCTAGGTTGCGTAGGTTTTATCCACATGGCATAGCCTAATGGCCAATGTTTATATGTGACATGGCATAGCCTATATGGTCAATCTTTAAATGCCACATGGCATACCCTAGGTGGCCAATGTTTAGATGCCACATGTATTAACTTGGGTGGCCACTATTAAAATGCCACATGGCATTTGCCTAGTCAAAATGGTCTTTGATTAGTTAAAAAATCATTTGACTATTATATTGAACAATTAAAATGACTAATAAAAAATACTAGTTGAAATGACTAGTCAAAAATGCCAACCTAAGCATGGTCAAAAAGTACATGGCCCAATCAAAATGGACATGTTCAAAACAACTTGTCTAAAATGAGTGAGAGGTTTTTTTTATGTTTGTCCAAGATGGGTCTTCTTTTACCAAAATTTCTAGTAAAAAAATTTAAGAATTCTAGTAGTGATTAATTCCAATTCTTGAACTATAACTAGTACTGTGAGTTCCCAATGTTGTGCTACAATTACTGTGAGTTCCAACTCCTATTCATTGTAAGTACTATGAGTTCCCAATATTGTGGTGCAATTATTTTGAATTCCCACTTCTGTTCATTTTAAATACTATGAGTTCCCAATATTATGCTACAATTACTTTCAGTTCCAACTTTTGTTCATTCTAAGTACTATGAGTTCCCCAATATTTTATTATAATTACTATGAATGCTAGCTCAAGTTATAAGTACTATGAATGCCAACTTTTGTTATAAATATTGTGGAACCTTTTAATTTTAGCTCTAAGTACTCAGTTCCCATCCCTATTCTTGTATTGTGAATTCCAAGTCTTGCCATAGTACTATCAGTTCTTTGAATAGTGCAAATGGATGTCCTCTTTGAGTACTTAGTCCATTTCCTATTGTGAATCTAGATTGGTAAGTACTTTGACTCCATACTTGTTGTGAACGTATTGGTAAGTATTATGAGTTCCAAATAGTCCAAATGAAGGTCCTCTTTGAGTACTATAAGTCCAGTTCTTATTATGCAATGTGAACAGATTGGTGAAATGGTGGGCGTCCTGATTGGACAACAAAATGATTATGACTAGTACTATTAAAATAAACTATTTCTTTGAGTACTTTTATTTCTTATATTTGCCTTCATAAGTATTGCAATTTACATTTTGATCTAGTAACACCCAGAACCTTAATATACATGTAGTGTATTGAGGTACAAAGTAGGATGGACAAAACATCAAAGTATTGGCTTGTACTTGGGTAAATGCATGGTATGGTGGTTCATTTTTAAAAATAATCATATTCCACAAAAGTCCATATTCTAGTGTTAAATTTTTAATTTTTTGTGGTACTATTGGTTAATTGGTAGTAAAGTCCATCTATTGAAAGCAATAAAGTTTATATTAATAGGAGCCCAAGTAGAGATTCCAAATATATGCACCTTTGAAAAAAAAAAAATTGAAAATGAATGAAAAACAACAATGCTATGGACTTATGCAAATACAAGTTAATTTAAGGCATTCAAAAGTTTGTAGGTGGAATTTGGCTATGATTCTTAAGGAAATTTTTCACATAAAAGTGTATTATTTCATTCTAACTCATATGCTAAGTCACTATAAATAATTTTGAATAAAAATTAAGATGAACCTTTCAATTTTCGATCATTCTAGTCAATTGAACAATCCATAGTTTTGAACTTTCAAAAGTCCATTACTATTAGCAATGAACTTTTTATCAATAAACAAATACACAAATATCTTCAAAATAAAGTTGTTAGTTTACATTCAATTACCAATTAATAGATTTTAAAATATATTATTCACCATATGCCTTTGAAAAAGGGGCCGATACCCAACAAAAAAAACCATTGTGACACCAAAAGTGAGCCACCATACCTTGCATTCACCCATTTAATCTCTATAGTATTAAGACTAAGAAATGAGGTTTTGTTAATGATTTACACCTCCTTGTCCAATTTGGATCACAATTAGTTGATTTTGATATGTCTTTTGGAATCATAATAATTTCAAAAATCTAAACATGATATTGTGGTTATTTGATTGTGTTTGCATTAACAAATAGGACATTTACTCAAGTGCAAACATAAATTTTTATTGAAAGGAAACTACAACATGATGTTCACATCATGAAACATAACATCAAGAACACTTTAAGGTTCTTATCACATGAAATACACAAACTTGTGTAATGAAGAAAAAGAGAACCAAACCATCAACACCAAGGTATTTAACTAAAAGACCAAACCACAAATAACCAAACTAATATAAGTAAAGAAAGTAATTCAACCTCGTGAAAGTAACCTAATTACTTTCCTACTCCAATAACAAATGAAACCTAACTAGTTGAGTTTGAATTTTCAACATTCCCCCTCAAACTCAAATCCACTTCTAGTACACTAAGCATTTTTCTAAACTTCCTTAGCTCGTATGTACTTAAAGCCTTTGTGAAAATGTCAACAACTTGATCTTTGGTACTAACATGAATAAGGTCAATTTCTTTTGCTAAAACTTCTTCTCTAATAAAGTGGTAGTGCACCTCAATGTGTTTTGTCCTAGCATGATAGACCGGGTTGTTAACAAGTAGTATGCTACTGATGTTATCACAATAAATGACAATAGGAGCATCCACTGACTGTCCCAAATCAGAAAGTAGTTTTTGTAACCAAACTATTTCACATGCAACAATTATTGCACCTCTATATTCTGCCTTTGTGTTTGATAGTGCAATTGTTGGTTGTTTTTTACTGCTCCAACTAATAGCACCACTTCCAAAAGAAAACATGAAACCACTAGTCGATCTTCTATCTAAAACATTGCCAGCCCAATCAACATCCGTGTATCCATGTACTTGTAACTAGCTTTTGGCTTCATAAAAAATTCCACATTGTAATGTATGTTTTATGTACTTCAGTATGCACCTCACTACATCTAAATGTGGCTTTCATGGTGTTTGCATGAATTGACTCACCACTCCAACTACATAATTTAAATCTGGCCTTGTGATGGTCATGTAAATCAAACTCCCCACTATGCGTCTATACATATAGTGGTATCCTCCACAAGGTCTCCTTCATCTGCACTTAACTTCACATTTTGCTCCAATGGAATTGAAATGGGTTTGCAACCCGTCATCCCATATTCCGTCAATTTGTTCAAGGCATATTGCCTTTGTAGTAACCATATCCCTTTAGGGAACTAGATTACCTCAATGCCAAGGAAGTAACACAACTCTCCCAAATCCTTCATCTCAAACTTTTGCTTCAAAAGCTTCTTCAAATCAAAGATGTGTGCATCACTATCTCTTGTGATAATCAAGTCATCAACATAGATGATTATGATTACAATCCCATGATCTGTCTTTTTCACATATAGTGAAAAATCTACAATGGATGTAATCCACTTGTGACAAGATACTGACCTATCTTGTCTGACCAAGCTTAGGTGCTTGCTTCAAGCCGTACAAAGCTTTCTTCAACCTACAAACCAAATTAGGGTGTGTTTGGTCCACGTAACCTAGTGGTTGCTCCATGTACACTTCTTCATGTAAATGTCCATGAAGAAAATTTTTCTATTACATCCATTTGATGTAAAGACCATCCTTTTACTGCTGCCATAGTAATGATTGCTCTTATAGTTGTCATTTTGGCAACTGGACTATAGGTCTCTTCATAGTCTACGCCATAAGTTTGGGCATAACCTTTGGCAACCAATCTAGCTTTGTATTTACTCACAAATCCATCTGCATTGTGGTTGACTTTGTACACCCATTTGCACCCAATTGCTTTTTTATCCTCTGGTAAAGCTACCAATTCCTAAATAGCATTCACATCCAAAGCTGCCATCTTTTCATCCATGTCATTGTCCCACTTAGGGTTTCCAACTGCTTATTTAAAACAAGTGGGTTCAACCTCTTGTATAACTCTCACCATGTATGCGTAATGATGAGCTACAAAGCCATCATATGTGAATATTTGTATAAGGTACTTGACTCGTGTGGATCCACTGTTGGTATTAAGTGTTTTCAAAACTTTCTTGGCCATCCGAACTTCAGGAGTAATAACTAAAGGGATTATTGATTCTTCACCCACTCTTCTCTAAATCACTTGACTCATCATTTACATGAGGATTTCTAGATGATGTTTGAGAACTACCATGTATAATGTTTAAAGATCTTAATCTTCGTTTCCATGGAGTGCTATTGGACTCACTAGTTGAAGACTCTTGTGGTCCACTAATTAATTATGATTTTTATTCCACATTTGATGAAACATCACCATTTTTAGCCTCTCCATTTTCTGCTATCTTTAGTGGTGAGTACCAACTAATCATCTCATCAAACACAACATCTCTACTCACTTACAACTTTCGAGTGGAAGGATTGAAACATCTATATCCTTTTTGTTCTAAAAAATATCCAATGAAGATACATTTCTTAGCTTTTGGGTTCAATTTTGATCTCTTTCCATTAGGAACATGCACGTATGTAATGCAACCAAACACTCTAAGGTGTGAGACATCTGGTTTCTTACCTGTGAATTTTTTCTTTAGGTGTCATGCCATGAATTGTCGTTGTGGGTGTTTAATTCATGATATAGACTATAGTTACTACCACTTCAACCCAAAAGTAATTTGGTAAATTCTTTTCATTCAACATGGCACGTGGTATTTTTGCAATGTGCCTATTTTTCCTTTCAACAACTCCATTCTGCTGTGGGGAATAACTACATGAGTATTTCCTTTGAATTCAATGCTCCTTCAAGTATTCATTGAATTCATTTGAAAAATACACTCCCCTTCCATTGGACCTTAGGCACTTGATGTTCACACCCTTCTCCTTCTCCACCATTGCTTTGAAATTTGAAAAATGTTGAAACACGTCACCTTTGTGTTTCATGAAGTAGACCCACACCTTCCTTATGTGGTCATTAATGAAACTCACGTAATACTTACATCCTCCAATGGATTTTATTTTCGTGGTCCACACATCTGAGTGGATCATTTCCAAAGGTTTAGAACTTACATGAGTTGTTTGTGCTGGGAATGGATGCCTAGCTTGTTTCCCGAATTGGCATGCTTCATAAACTTTTGACATCACCTTTTCTGTTCCAAATTTGGGAAGGCCTCTAACAAGATTATATTTCTCCATTAGCTTAAGACATTAGAGATTAACATGGCCAACCCGCTTGTGCCAAATTCCAATGTCTCCAACTCCTTTTCCATGTGTGAATAACATGGAATTCACCTTAGGCATATTCACATCCAAGGTGAACATTCATCCATTCCTTTCTCCTTTTGCAATGAACTTGCCTTGGTTTTTCATATCTTCTACAAAACATCCATTTGGGTTGAATGTCACTTGTAAACCTTGTTCCACCATCTGGCCTACGAAGACCAAATTTTTTGTTATGGTTGGAACATGAAGTACATCTTTCAAGTACTTTGTTTGCCCATCTTGCATGGATAATGGCACCTTGCCAATCTGTGTGATGGGATGTGTAGTGTCATCACCAGTTTCCACAAACCCCAATGTCTTCAAATCCTTTGTGTCTCTAAACCATTCTCCATGACTAGTCATGTGCTTTGAAACTCCAGAATCCACATACCAGACATTGTTATCTAATACATCTCCTATCATTGAATTTGCCATGTGTTGCATCACAAACAGTTGCTCATCACCTTGATTGCTAGTTAATGCATAATTCCCTTGTTGCAGCTTTCCATTTCGTGCATCATGCTCCTTTTGATAATAGTTCTTCGCCATGGGCCCAGGTTTCCCATAGTAGTAGAAATTTGAATCGTTATTTGGTTGTTGACCTCGATTACTTCCACCACGACCTCCACGATTTCCTTGACTTCCTCTTCCTCCAAAGTTTCCTTGTCCACCTCCATGAACTTGACCTTCATGTTGATGATGTCCACCATGCGAACTTCTGTGTCAACCTCGAAATGAAGTTTTACCACCTCTATTTCTACCTCTATTAATATTTGATTAGAAAGCACTTTCTTGTGATCCTCCATTGGATGAAGTACCAACAATTTTCATCTCTTCACTTATAAGTAGTGTTATTAAGTCTTGGAAATCGAGAAATGTTTCTCGAACTGCAATTGAAGTACGAAATTAACTACAGTTTTTTCCAAGTCCATTCAAGGTGACAGCCATTAAATCTTCATCATCTATAGGGGCTCCTATAGATGCAAGAACATCTACAAGGTTTTTCACCTTTATAGAATAGTCACTAATGTTCATCTTGTTTTTCTGGAAATTATGTAACTTTTACTTGAGCTGCATTTTGCGGGCTTGTGTATTGGTGCTATACATCTTCACCAATGTATCCCAAGCTTGCTTGGGTGATTTTGCATCTTGAATATGCACAATCATGGAATTAGACACACTCACAAAAGGCCAATACAAGACTTTCCTTACTTTTTCATGCCAAGTTTTATTGGCTTGAATTTGTTGTTGTGTGGGATCCTAGGAGAGGAGGTTCTTTCTCATCACCAGTTATGAATTCTTAGTAGCCTTTCCCCATCAAGAAGTTCATAATCCTAAATTTCCACATTTGGAAATTGTTCTTGTCTAGTTTTTCAATTGCAATTTGAAAAAGACCATCCGCCATCTCTCAAGGCAACATTCAATGTCTTTTTGGGGTTTCACAAATGATTTTAATTCCTTCCTTGGGTTTTTAGGATTGGGGTTAGGGTTTTCCTTCCTTAGGTTTCTAGGATTAGGGTTAGGGTTAGGGTTGAACAAGATTGACCTTGCATATGTATGTATGTCTTGAGTATTATACGAAATTCTATATTAAACATAGGTTTTACATATATGTACGTATCTCGTATAATATTTCGTATGGTATTAAGTACATGATTACATACCACACTTTTATATGAAGGTCTTGATAATGTATTTGCACTTCCCAATCTTCAAACTCCTTCCTTCAAGTTCTCCCAAGTTGTATTTGCTCCACTTCAAAAATTTGTTTTAATGTCTTTTTAAAACAAACTTTTGTCATAGTAACTTTGAAAAGTTGCACCGCTCACATATGACCTCGGATTGATCTGAAATTTTGATGAAACATGAATAATTATGTCTACTACCTTCTCTCAAATTTTGAGCTCATTTAACTTCATAAAATGAAAGATCTTGCTACTTCCTTGAAGTCACCTCAAATTGGGACCTGAACACAAAATGACTTACAACTTGCTCTCAACAACTCCAAACTCCTTGAGATTTTGGGATACACATTAGATATATGTCTTCTATATTTTCTCAAAATTTCAGCTCTATTGATGATGACCACAAAAAGTTATCAGTTTAAAAAAGAACTAACTTCAAAACTGAAATTAAAACTTTAAATGCTTGGATCTTTCTTAATACAGATCCAAATGACATGAACTTTCTCTCACATATATATTCCTTTTATGATCTATAAGATCCCAAAGTTTCAGATCCAAAAAAGCTCAAACAAAGGAGATATGACCAAAAAACCAGATTTAACACAAAGTCTTCAAAGGTTCATAACTCTCACAAAACATATCCTTTTCTTTTGAAAATTTGAAAATAGAAGTGTCTTATAGTCTTCTATAATCTCTCCAAGTTTCGCTTCAAGATCTTTTCATAGTAGATCTAGATTTAAAAATTTGACTTCCACAACCTTTGATATGTTGATCTCCTCTCACCTCTTTTATTTTCTTTCCTTTCTTTTCACATTTTTTCCTTTCCCCATTTCTCTTTTGCACTTGAAAAACTCTTATGATATTACTAGAGACTCTCAAGCTTTAAATCTAGAAACTTTTTAACTTTAGATCTCTTTCAACTTTCACGTTCAACAACTTAAGCTCTAATACCATGTTAATAAATAGTAGATCTACTCAAGTGCAAACATAAATCTTTATTGAAAGGAATTACAACATGATGCTCACAACACGAAACATAACATCAAAAACTCCTCAAGGTTCTTGTCACATGAAATACACAAACTTGTGTAATGAAGAAAAGAAAGCCAAACCATTAACACCAAGGTATTTAACTAAAAGACCAAACCACAAATAACCAAACTAATATAAGTAAAGAAAATAATTCAACCTTGTGAAAGTAACCTAATTACTTTCCTACTCTAGTAACAAATGAAACTTAACTAATTGAGCTTGAATTCTCAATAATGTTAATATAAATTTGCATTCAAGAGGAGAATAGAAAGTACTACCAATACATAACAATGCCAAAGATATCCATTGGCGATACTAAATTATTAGCAAGTTTAATACTAAAGTGGGCCTCACTGCCACGACTAGGAGACATGAATATTGAAGAGATCAACAAGTACAAGGAACTATCAATACATACCTAAGGATTGCAGAAGGACCAAAGATTGCACTACCTACCTGTATTCAATTTTTGCTCAAGATTAGGACCTATTTACAAGTACCATTCCTTCAAATTTTCGAAAGTAAAGTTGAACATTTAGTAAGTACACATGAAGAAACTTTAATAAAAATATTCACCAAAACCATGTTCAAGCATGGATTCCATGAGATGGAGTCTCTTTATCAAAGAAGTTTTCATAAAAAAAACCTTGATTTCAACTCTGGAAACATCTTTCATGAATTGGAATTGTCTTTAGAAAACAAAATTTTATTATAATTCAAACTACTTATTAATGAAATTTGATGTGCTAAAGGAGCTTCACAACTCTAAAGATAAGTTGTAATTAAACCTTACAAATGAACCAATTCTCATGAATAACCTCCTAAACAAATAATATGGGTTTAAAAATGGAATAATGAACCTTCTCACACATGGAAAGAATTCAAAGTTAGAAGTAAAGAGGCACATTTGGCTTTCGAACTATGCAAGTCAACTTTACAATGGAAATGGCTAGGTGTTCATCAGGTCTAGTATTTTTGACATTGAAAAATATTATCAAAATACATTCTGACATTATGAAGAAAAGGGATTTGGTAGATTGTAATTACAAAACCCTAAATCATTCAAAATTCATGGAAGGGAGTTTAGGCTTACATGAGTGTCGGGAAAGTTCTTCTCTTTCCTCCATCCATTGGTAGTTACACTAATCCAATCCAAGTTCGATGGTTGAAGCTTAAATTTTTGGATTTGAATTCTGCACACCAAATAATTTGCAATAGTCTGGATGCATCAACTTGTTATAGTTTGCCATCTTACAATTATTGGAGGTGAGAAGATGAACTACAAGACACCAAAGGTGGTAAGTGTGATTACAACTAGCAACAACAATGTCTCGACAATGGAACCACATACAACATGATGGACATTTATTCAAGATGAGGGTTTCCTACTTCATCACATTTTTAGCATGGTGTAAAATAGGACAATTTAAGAAAGAGGGGCACAAGTGATGGGATAATTGCTTTAGAAAGGCAATCCCATGAGATTCCATTTGAGATTGTTGTTGAAAATTTTTAGCAACTTTGGCAACTCATTGAATTTGAGCGTCATGGTTGTGAAAATTGCTAAGTGCACAATGGTAATCATTCTCCTTAATGTTAGCCTTTGCACTCAATGCGACTACCTCCAAATCACATACAAAACTTGATAACCTCTCCTTGGTAGCTTGTAGTTCCCCTTCTACATAAAATATTTCTTTGTTTCCTGAGAAGCCTTTACAACATTAGGTACCTACATGAACATGTTTATAAATTTACAAAGCTTGTTGCAAGTAGTTACACAATCCAAACATGTAGGCTTAGAAGATGTTGGCACCACGGGATGTTGCAACTTCAAGCTCTTTGTCATTATCAAAAGACAAAAACATTTGCACATTATCTACAAATGAAGGCCAAAGAATGTCAAGTGCATGACAATTCTTTTTAGAACAATACAAGTAGTTGTCACATATAGACCTTTGATGACAAAAAACAAAGAAGGATGGAACATGATCCAAACTTCTTCAAATATAACCTTGGAAACTCCAGTGTCATTAGACATTGGTGTCTTAGCAAAATAGTTCACCGTAAGCACATTAGTCACATCAGAGGCCATTGCCACTGTAGAACCATTCACTGCAAGCAAGTTGTGGAGGTCTTGTTTTAGCTTTATCACTATCTCCTTCATCTCCTCCACATCTTTCTTCAACATGTTATTTGATTTGATTTCTTGAAGTATGAAAACATACATTGTGTTGTATTGCTTCCTAGTATTTTGGATTGTTTTAGATAAACCATCTTTGCCCTTAGACAAGGTTTCCAGGTCTGATTCTATGTGCAATATGTGAGCCATGGATTATAGCTTAATGATTAGTTAAGCCTTAGTTCCTTAATTTTCTTTAGTACTAATGATTGGAATGCTTATAAGCCTCCAAGTAGTGATTATTAATAGTTGAATAAGCCTTTGTGATATTTCCAGGCATATAATATTTTCTTTATTTCAGTTGATGTAACGCTTAATCAGTTTAGCACCTAGTAAACCTTTTAGAGTACATTATCCCTTTTATGTTGAAGAGAAGGGAAAGGGGATGTAGAATTAGATGTGATTTATTTATTGATAGATAGAAATACAAGCCCATAATTAACAATA
>Ga0116227_10010181_pt1 | contig 16577 bp, 5 predicted proteins | sample S1TSphgellanicum_FD_89693 | JGI IMG/M metagenome (GOLD analysis project Ga0116227, IMG submission 89693) | Host-associated microbial communities from peat moss isolated from Minnesota, USA - S1T2_Fb - Sphagnum magellanicum MG | ecosystem: Host-associated > Plants > Peat moss > Unclassified...
ATGGAATAATGGTTGAAAATTTAAGTTGAAAGAATTTGTAAAGGAGGGGGGGGGGGGAAAAAAAAAGAAATAGTTAAGAAAAAGTTTTTAAAAAAAAAAAAAAAAAACCCAAAATTGTGAAACATTTTTTCCATTATGTCACAATAATTAAATTAGTGCATCCACATGCAACAAATAAAACTTTTTCTTTCACCACAAATTGTCCAAAACTGATTTTCAAAAACCCTAAAAACCAAGGCCATGCTTCTACCTATCCCAATTATTTCTTAAAACTTAGGATTCATCCTATCTTGCAAGTGGTTGTGAGCTCAATTCATACTAAATCATGCATAATGCTATATGTATATTATGCAACCCAATTGTAATAAAGTTTATTAAGTCAACCAAGCATTAAAAACCATGTAACTACTAGGCAATATTGCCAAGAAATATCATACCTTTGGACATATTCAAAAGATATGATAAACAAGGATATCAAAATGCATTTCTGACAACTAAAAAAATTTCCTTTTTCATGTATTCCACGAATATCCTTGCCCTCTCTATAGGCCAATGCAGATTTCCTTTGGAGGATAGACATCCTCCTTGGACTCACCATATGTACGTATTTCCTAAGACATACACACACACACAGCTGCTTAAATATTATATCAATGCGAAATGGAACAACACATGACTTTTTTGGAATAAATACATTATTTTTTCTCAACAAAGTGCAGAATCCCATAACTTATTATGAGCAAAGCCCCTAACTTCTTGCCATCTGTATGTACGTATTCTTTTATCATAAAGCACTTGGAGAAATTTCTTAGTATACTGAAGGACACCTATATCCAGGAATATCTCTCCTACGAAAGAAGAGGGATCTTACTCATACCTTAAGAATGAGAGGGAAATTATGCCTACTCATAGGTGTAAGATCTCTTGCACCTCTTAAGGAGTAGGCTTAAGAACACTCCCCTCTGACAACTCCTGATCTACTTATGTTTAAGTATAGGGGAAGGCGCTGCTGTCATGGTATTTACACACACACCGGGATCCAAGTGTGAAACCCGAGGACCATGGTATCATGCCTTGGCTGCAATGCCTTCCCCCATTGTAACAACTGAGGAGCCTTACATGAGCTTTCAGAGGAGCTATGGGGGGATCTTACATGAAATCTCCCACTCCAGGCTGAATTGGGGAATTTCGCTTGGTAAGGTGCCCTCCAAATACACTACAGAATTTCTCCAAGGTTATTGTGTTCCTAATTAGGCTTGCCTAGTGCTTTTCCATGGGTAAAGCCCATGGGTGCGGGAAATGCTGGGCTAGACTCAGATACCATCTGATACCTATTCTTCATGTATACTAGAGTGCAGATAGTGGAGCAGCTTGATAATGGTTTCACTCACTTTTGAGCTCCCAGGAGCATCATAGGAACAAAAGAACCTCGAGCCAGGCCTAGAGAAATTAGAGCCATCAGAAAAGCTAAAGAAACCTCAAGACCCTCAAAAATAGACATTAGGAAGAACTGGATCATGACCAGAAGGTTTGATGAATTCTTTGATTGAACTTTGTTCAAGCAAAGTCCTCTGCTAAATTACCACAACCCTCTTTTCCTGTTTTCTCACTAACATATGTCTTTCTAGTGCCTTTGATATCCTGTAACAAAGGTGACTTACATGTGAAGCTGTGCAAACCACCTCAAAATCTTTGGATGTTGGGGAAGACTCTGCAAATATGTAGAAAGTGTCTTTTCAATTGGGTATATCCATGAAGAGCAAAGCTGTGCAATGGCAGTTTCCCAGATCTGTTCAGAGCTTGCACATTCCTTTGCATTTGAATTCAGCTATAGAATTAAGTTTTTTGTCTTTTGATGTACAGAACTGTTTTGTCTATTCTAAATCAATCAAGAATTTCTTAGTGACTTGAAGCAGTATGTATGTCAATGGGTTCACCAGGCTTTGGGAAACAAGTGCCATCTACAAACAAGCTTCAGATAGGCTTTATTCACCTAATCACACACACAGCTTTGCTGCCCTCTACAACCATATGGTCTTGGAAGTACATCACGTTAACCAGAGAATTCAGGGGGCTGTTACTTGCCATGAACATGTGTTTCCATGTTAGTAAATGCCAGAAGTTTTGGTCATGTACCAGTAGCAAGCACAAGAACTACCCATCAGCTTCTGAAAGGTGATTTGGAGCTTATCTTCAGCTCCTTCAGTGATCCCAGCATTCTTTTCCATGAGGATCATGTCAAATCTTCTCTTACCTTTCTACAGTTTTGTGACTATGTCTGTCTTGTCTTCTTACACAATCTCTAGGTAAGTTCTGTATCCAGTCTAGCCAAGAAACTGTAGTTGGGGATGGATGTGCTTCTTTGCAGGCGAGGTTTACAAGTGTGGCTTTGAGATAAGAGCACGTTAAATTTCCTTATTGAAAAGTGAATCTCATAGAATACTAGATTGCTGACACCTTGATTATTCAGGAGAACTCTAGAAAGGAAAGAGAGAAAAAAAGAGACACAACTTTTTGCGTTCACTCCAGGAATTTGCACATCATCCGTGGTCTTGAAATTTTTGGTGCTATTTTCAGTTCATGTATTTCCCAACTGTGAACACAAGTAAGAACAATGCCTTGTCATGCTCTAATGTCATGGTAAGGGTATTCAACCCAGCTCTGAGAGAGGAGGGAGTGTCACTGGGGACCAATTGACGAACCAGTGAGACATTCAAAGTATGCAGACCTCCTTGAGTTCTGTATCAAGGCAGTCACTCTGAACATGAAAGGGATACTCCATCAAAAATTCCTGTTGTGGTTTTCTTCTTTTTTTTCTTCCTGCAGGCCCTCTCAACTTGGTTGCTCTTTGCGAGTGCATGTGTTCTTGTGTCAAAAGGAAGAAATGTGTACTGTTGGATACAAAAGCCTACATTCTGCATTTTGATGCCCAAAAAAAAGCATGAAAAGTATGGTGTTTCATGTGGTGATTGCATGAACAAACTCTTGATGAAGAAGAGATAAGTGCAGAATGTGTTAGAGTGTGTGCAAAGACTTAGTTGCACTAGCTTTCTTCATTCTTGAGGAAAGGGTCATATTTCAAAATCTGTGCTAGAATCCATTGCTTGAACATGTCATCATTCTATGTGTAGACACTCACTCACTATAAGCAATGATCATGAAATTCTCTTTCTCATGATGGAGGGTTTTGTAATCCTTAGCAATTTCCTTTGATTGTGCATGACTTGAAATAAACCATTGGACAGGACATTTACAAAGAACCACAAATCATTTCAGAGGCAATAGATGTGGATTCTTTGCCGTAGCAAATTTGAGCTTTGAATTTAGATTATCTAGCCAGCTGGAAGAGTGTTGTCTGGTGACTACCCTTCTTCAGATGGGGATATGCAACGTGTCTACGTAAAAGGTCATCCAAGGTTGTTTAGTATTATCTTGAGCATCAAATACAACATTCATTGTCGTACTTCAATAGTTATGAATGTTTGAAAAGTCAGGAAGAGGATTCTTGACCACTCACAGCACAATTTTGAGATCAAATTATCATCAAATTATGATTTGATGAGAATTACAAGAAAATGACATCATATGTCAAAGTAGCTTCAATTTCATTGGATTTACAAGGCCCCAAAGTTTCAGGTGAGAAATGTGACTCATGAGAATGGGGTAACAAGGCTCCAAACTTCACACATGCAAACAATATCCCTCTTCTGAATCTCAAGAACGTTTTCAAAGCAAGACATTGGCAACACTAACAAAGCTTGTTGCAATTTTTGTGAACCACAAATTGGATAACCTCTGGAATTCACCTTTAGCTTCAACCATTGGTACAAATGTAAGTGTCAGCAACTGTGCAGTCCTTTGAAAATCAATTGGGGAGAAAGATGGAGATCAATAGATGATTCTTCAATTAACTGCCATCAAAAGCTGTGTGGATTATCTTTGCCTGTGCCAATACTCCAGTCCACAATGTGGCACCCATTCAATGCATTAATGTGGCATATTGGGACAAGAACAAAACCAAAATATTTGCCAGAAAAATCAAAGTGCAGTTCAAATTCAGTTTATTTTGAAAGTTAAACTCAACCCAAACAGAAGTGAGAGATGGAAAAAAGCCAACAAGCACCAACTATTGGGCTATTGGGCTTTTCTGTTGGACGATTCTACTTACTCTGCTAGGTGACTTCTCACTCAGATTTTTATGCTTTTATAGCTAGATACATATTCCAAATGTGTTGCCATTTTAACTTGGAAAAGAGATACCAGGAATAGTTCATCATTGTTTATGTTAATTTCAAATTTAGTTTGTTTTCCATAAATAGAAATACCATAGACAATGAAAAAACACATGTTAATTTGTTTTTTTCATTTCCATGTTGGTGGGTAGGGAAAGTCTAGCAAGTTATTTATTATCAAGATTTAGGAATGAGATAGTTATTGGTGGTTATTAGGAAAGGAAGTAGTTATTAAAAAAGGAGAGGTGATTATATTTGGAATTTTTTTAAAAAATGTCTAGGGATGACCATACAACAATGTATGAGCTCCTCAATTCTTTCATCATTGGAAGTAATCAAGTTCTTGACAAAGATCCTTAAAACAACAATGTGGACAATCAACATAAATTTTGCAACTCAATAATGATCAATACTCAACAATGGAAAAGAGAAAGATAAACGAAAACTCAACCTTAGATATAATACAAATAAATGAAAATATTTTGTTATTTTTTGGTAGCATGCTTGATAATATTTTTAGGCACACATTCAATTTTATTTTTTTTGTTCTAAATTTCAACTACTACTAGTGCTTTATTATTTTTATGATAGGTTCATGATATAGACACCTTTTTTTATCTTATTAAATCCCCATTTCATTTCAATCAATATTATTACACTTTTCATTCTAAAATCACCATAATTGTCATTATTTATTTATTTTCACAACTTTGAAGTGTAAATTTTTTGGTCATCCCAAAAAAACTTTAATTTTGGAATTGAAATTTGTGAAATTTAATTTCAAAAAATATATAATATGTAAATATTAATTTCAAAAATATTTTGTGAAATATTCCTTTTGGAAAAATCACCAAAATTGAAAAAAAATCCAAAAAAATTGCCCTATTTCTCCACATGTTCAAGCAAATAACCATCATATAAAAAGATTTTAAAATATTTCCATGTTCGTAGTTGGCCTATAGCCAAATGTGGCTAATGTCCTTGTCAATGTTTGCCAATGTAGCAACATCACAAAATTGAAAAAGGGAACATTGTCCCTCCTTTTAACAAAAAGAAAAAAAGGAAAAATATAGATTATGGTTTTTTTTTTTAAATATTGCAAAAAGCAATCCCTAAAATGTGAGGTCAAAAATACCCCATATCATGGTTAATAACACATGGTACACATAACAAAAATATGTTATATAACAAAGTAGGGTGCAGGTGATCAAACGCCAAACCCAAATCATAGACTTTCTTATTTTTGTAGGTAGTAGAGGGAGATCAAGCAAAGAACCCTAAACCCCAATCAGAGACATTGTGTTGTAGGAATGATTAAGGGGTACGAAGGATGCATTTCATTATCCAATTTACTTTCAAGGTGGGTTGGTTGACATTTGTATGAGATGTTGAATCTTGCCAGCACATTTGCATTCCATTTGTGCATAGAACTGGAGGTCTATCTGCTTCAGAAGAGTGGATGCTGAGTTTATTCAGCATTATTGTTAGATCTGAGTTATAATGCATGCATATGCAAATTTCCAAATTAAGACGGTTATCGGATGGAAAGCATTTTGGGGTTAGAAGGGAGGACAACTAGTTTATTTTGTATCGTTGATTACACCAAGTATATGGGTAATAACAGTGGAGGCCATGGTTGGTGTTGCAGTTGAAGCACTCTGCAATAGGTGGACAACTTGGGCATGATGAGCATCATTGATGGACTACTAGCATACTACAAGAAGGAAATGTGTGTAGTGGCTTTACAAAAGAGGAAATGTGTGCACTCTCAGCTCGGGCTAAAGAATGCACTCTAGTTAAGCTTCGACATTTCTTATGCTTATGACTCTCTCTTTTGGGCGCACGTGATAGTCTTTTTTAATAAACCTTTCAATTTCATTGGCCCCACATTGGTATTGTGTTATTTTTCATCAGCCTCAAAGCATTTGAGTCTTTGTTGTTTGTTGGTCCTATCAATGACCAGTTGCAATCTCCCTCCTCTGGAAACTTTCTTGTGAAAGAAACTACAAGCTACATGTACTGATAGAAAATAGTGTGAACCTGAGACTTTTGTTCCATGAATCTTCCATCATTGTTATGTGTCTCAACTGTGATATATTCAATTAGAATGCATCATTTTTGTGTTTCGAAAACCTAGCAAGCAAACATCAAAGTTGAGCAAACCATGTTATAGAACTGATCTAGCACTATTAGGGTTTCAAGTTGAAAACTATAAGCTGCCTTTCATTGAAGTAGCACCCTCTTGCTAGTGCTCACCCATATTTTTTTGATTTCTGTGTTTTTCTTTCGTGGAACTTGGGGAATGCGAAATGGCAATCTCACTAGCAATTTTTTTTGCTTTCAAGATGGCATCCAAAAAAAATAATTGAGCTCATGAGCTGAGCAACTAATTTAGAAGGGATACGTTATGTTCAAGTGTGTTGTTTGTAGAGCAATTTCCATAATTTCATTTAAAGAGCATAACTTTCACTTAAAAAGCTTAAGGTGGTTGGGTCATTGATGGTCTAACTCTTGGAATTAATGGATGCACATTGTCTAGGGTGGGGCTCTGAATAGGGTGAGGTTGTGCTCTGGGGTGGGGTGTACATAAGTGATGGAGATTTGCAGGTGAAAATGGAAGGTGTATACATCTGGCCGTTTTGCCAACTCCACATGTTTTGTCCATTTATCTTCATACTAGGCAATTCTTCCATTTCCAAGGTTGTGAATAGGGTACCTTGAAAGGATAAAAGCAAAAGGGTGAAAGTAGGAAAAAAAGAGCCAAACAATGTGTGGACAGTCCTTAAAAATTGTGCTTTGAAATTTTGAAAAATTACCATGGGAACACTATATATATATGTAGTTTAAATAAGTTCTTATACTTTCAAAGTTGCAATTATAAAATTTTCATAAAAATTCACCATGTTTCAAGAGTCTTTTTATATGATTAAAGCACTCAAGAAAAGAATGTGAATAGGTGATTTTTTCATATCAAAAGTTTTTTTCCCTTATCAAATGTTCACCAAATCGTTTCAATTTTTTTGGTGAACTTTAATATATTCCACAAGAACCTGGATCCATGTGTTCAAAACATTCAAAAAATAAAAATACATATATCTTTTTAGATTTTAAAATTCAAATGTCCTTTTACACTATTATATTTTTGAATTTGTAATCATGATTCAAAGGAAAGTTATAAATTTGACTACAATGTAAAGCTTGATGCAAAAACATTTGAGTTTTTGTCATGTTATATGTCATATTTGGCTTCAAATTTGATGTTTAGTTTAAAAATTGTGTGAAAAATGTAGTATAAACCAATAGAAAACTATCACGTGCAAAATGCAATCCTTAGAAAGGACTTTAACCTTGGTGTGACTAACTCCCATTTTCATGTTTTCACCCAAAACCAAATCTAACCATGGAATGACTTCATTTTTAGGTATGCATAGTTCTATGGACAGTGATATGAATAGGGAGGAAGACTTCATACAATCAAGTCCTTGCCAATTGGTAAAAAATACACTTGTTTGGATTTTAGTAGGTTTTGAAAGTTGAAACTTGCTAGTTGGAATACTTTTTATTATGGTGTAAATCAATTTTTTTAATGGATCTATTACAATTGACATTATGATTATTACAACAATTGGTAAACAATACATAAGTGGGGTATGGAAAAATGGTTTTTGATGAAAGATTGCACTTCAATAGGGTTAGGTCTATGTTTGTGTTTTGGTTAAGATGCAATTAAGCATGTTTTCATGAGTTAAGGATAATAGCATGAAACAATGGGATTCCTCAAGAATATTTAATGTGTTATCACATGTACTACACCTATGGTTTAAACATTCAAGTGATGGTGTTCCACCACTCTTGTTTTAAGTTGTAGTATAAGGGAACAAGTAGAGGATAAAATCTAGTGGGGTGTGATAGTGGACCTCTCCAAATGGGGTTATGTTTTGTTGTACCATATTTTGTGCTAGTTGGTTTTTAAGTGCTAGAAAATGATTCAATGTTTTAGGAATTATCGCTTATAGACCTATGGAATGTGCTATGACCATCTGCACTAAAGTGATGTCAGTAAGTTTCATTAGTGACTAGCTTGGTGAGGATTTACATGTAATTTTTCTTCAACAACTTTAATTATATTAATTATTGCAAGACTAAAGAAGGTGGAATCATGACCACCTTGGCATGTAGTACAACATTGTTTTCTCTATAATCAAGAGCTTCTTAGCCTGGACCCTGTTCACCAAAGGCAAATGGATACTTGTTGCCATCCTCATATTATTTTGTTAGTTCTACATCCATACCCTTACTTTTGTAATGAAGCTTTGTTTTTTTGCATGTGAAATTGACATATGGATGGTTGGATTTATACTTGTGTTTTAACACTACAATTTTTCAAGTATAGACATTAAGTTTACTCTAAATGAAACCACCATCAAATTGTGGAACTTTGCATGATGTAAAGAGTAGCATTCTTTGGCCAGTGTTTTTGAATGCATCTTTGAAGCATGTTGGTTTGGGGTACATGGAGGACTAATTGAATGGTGCCTTTTACTTTTAAACTCAAATTCATGTCATTGCACTGGAAAATATATATATAACAATGTGGCTAGTAGATGATGGTGGGAATCCATATGCCATGTCTTGAGCTTACAAGATTACTATGTCCACTTGAAATTTTGTTGAACTTACAAAATAATTTGGTAAAAATTTGTTTAGTGACCTACTCCTAAATGTAACTTTTGTTTAAGTTTTGGAAATTCATTTGTTCATCGCTAGGTATATATTGCATTTGTGAAAGCAATAGCCTTTTTAATTTACTCGGTCATGTGTCTACCAAAAATATGTAAATTGCTAATCATGTAAATTATCTAATATGTGGTATTTCTTGTTATGCAAAGCCAGTGTTAGGTTGGAATTGAAAGATTTTGTTTCTAACTCATCTTTCTAAGTAAGGACAAATTGGTTTGGTTCTTGCAAATAATAAGTGTAAAACATCGATCCTTGTCAATATTCAAGTTCCCTTTTTGGAGTGTTTTCATTTTCATGCCATGCGATAAAAATCAATAGCATGGCAAGTGGGTGATGAAATCAGCCACTACCATGGCCTGGATTTCATAATCCAATGGTGGAATGGTCAAAGGTACATAGGTGACAAGCTCGCCAACAACCACACTCGCCCTTATCAAGAAGACATGATTTGTGTCAAATAGGTGACAAGTTCATCTGTTGACATGTTCATGGTTTCAAATTTATGGCATCTAACAATGGAACATGTTGGTATGTTAGTGACAAGCTCTTTTATGACCATATGCATCATCTCTATTTTTGGGACACATAGTTGATAATTATTTTTTCATGGTGCATAATATGTTCCTTTCTCTATATATTTTAACATCTCTTTGCCTTTACCTTCCCATACAATTTTTCATAGCATATCTAGTTTATTTACACTCTTTATTGTTCACCACCCAAAACATTTGACCAAATTTTTGTGCATGCCTACTATGCAAAGGACACCAATTGGTGCATAATACAAAGTGAATAAGCTTCAACACACACCAAGGAAAAGCACAATATACTTATATGGCAATTATCCTTGGATGTTTGCACTTAGAATTAAATCGACACATATGCCAATTTTGCAATTACTCCCTTGTGTAGATTACTTATCCAAAAGGGGTGAATTTTTTGTTTAGCTTGAGTTGAGCACTAATATTGAACGTGTTCTTTGTGTTACAATTTATTGTAGGGATATAACTAGGAAACAAATGAAATTCAAGTCTATTGCACTTTTGTGGGGGTTATTTTATATCCTTACACGCACTTGCATGAAGTTACTAGATTATAAAATGCATGTCCAAGATGGTAGCTTCTATGTTTAGGCATCATTTGAGTTCTTGTCTACTCCCAACCTACTCCTAGTGCTTATGTTCTCTTATTATTTATTGAATTTAGTTGTTGTAAATGTGTTTTAAAAACATAAATGGTTTGCATGGTTTACAACATTGATTGAATTAATTGTTCTTTATGAACTAAATGGCTTTAAAGAACTTGATCACTATTGATGATCAAATTATTTATCAGTTGTTTGGCCTTAAAGAGCTTGTAACTCTTTCTTTGCCTAAAAACTCAATCACCATTGATGATCAAGTTTTTTACGAACCATTTGGCCTTAAAGAACTTGCAATTCTCTTTGCTTAGGAAATTTGATGATTTTTTCATTTTCTTTCCTTCCTTTCTCACTTGCATTTCATTATGTTCTTTAATATATTTTATTTTAAACATAAGGCAATAACATGACATTTGATTGGATTGAACTTGGATTTGTTTAATTATAATTTAAGTTAATTATTTTCTATGAACCATGCACAACCTTAAAGACTTGATCACCATTAATGATCAAGTTCTTTGCAAATTGTTTAATGTTAAAAAACTTGCGATTCTTTTTGTTTAAGAAATTTGATGGTTTTTGCATTTTCTTTCCTTCCTTCCCCCGTTTACATTTCATTTTTTTAAAAATATATTTTATTCTAAACATAAAGCAATAACATGACATTTGGTTGACTTGAATTTGGATTTGTTTAATTGTAATTTGAGTTAATTATTCTTTATGAGTCGTGTGACCTTAAAGAACTTGATCACTATTGATAATCAAATTCTTTGCCTGTTGTTTAACCTTAAAGAGCTTACAATTTCTTTGCCAAAATAATTTGATAACACATGCATTTTTTTTTTCTTCACCACATTGATTGGATTAGTTTGTATTGAGTTTTGTTTTAAACACAAGGTAACAAGTGTGTATTTCTTTCTTTCTTCATAAATAATTTAACGGTAATAGTATTTTATATTCCTCTTTTAATTCATTGCATTATCTATATTTTGATTCTTTAAAAAAAAATGACATATTTATCAAATTGGCCTCGAATTGCATTGCCTCATTAATGATTTGAATTTATATTTTTTTTGTAGTGCATGTTTCTGGAAAAGCAATTGGCCTTAAAATAGTTACATGACCTCAAAAAATTTATCAATTGTATTTACAATATTTTCAAAATGTTTCAAATATTTCTTGTTACTTGAAATTTTTTTAAAATAATACTTATTTTGATCAAATAATATATGCCCCCATGAAAAGTTAATTTTTGAAATAATTTTATATTTTTAAAAGCTGAAAGAAAGCAATCAAAAAATAAATAAAGGAAAAATAAAGAAGATATTTTCCCCAAAAAATGAAAAAATAGGGTGGCAATTTTAAACATGTGAGTAATGAAATGCTGAATTATTATTTTTTTAAATTCATTTTCTTAAAATTTTGAAAATTTGTAAAGATTAAAAAAAAATTCATTCTATCGTTGGCCTAACTAGTAAACATAGGCCATAGGTTATGCCAAGCAAGGTAATAGCAAATGGATCTTGCTCCATGTCCATGGTGCACACTAATGCCACATCCACACCAACATTAAAAATGAAATAACCCTATATATATATATATATATATGAAAATCCATCCACAAAAAATGCATCAAAATGGCATCTAAAAAGATGTTGCAAGGGGCGAAACAATGTAAAAAAAAAAGATAAGCAAGAAGAAGGGAAACAAGGAAAAATGTTTGTTGTGCTTTCCATCACATCCGCCCATGATCACCATTTGCAAAAAATGGAGTTAGAAATAGTTTACTTGTTTTCATTTTAGTATTGTATATTGTTTGTAGTTTGTGAAAATGTTATGGAACCAAGAACTCCATTTTTTGCACAACCATGAAAACATTTATTGGGTGAAAGCACATTAGGGTGGTTAAGTTTAGGCAAATTAAACTCCCTTTTCAAAATCCTTTTCTAGTGTAGGCAAACTAGCTTAAAATATGAATATTTGGGTGTAGTCACACAAACACATATTACAAAAAATGTAACTAATGCTTAATTTTTCACGTTTATAAACGGTAATTTAATTTGGTGTTGAAAATATAAGATTTTTATATCGTAAAATTCATAATATATCATTGGAACACGTGAATTAATTTGAAAAATATCCGATGAATAAAAAGTTATCCAAAGCACTCATCAAGCACTATAACATGTGTTTTTTAGCATTAAAATGATTTTCACATAGACTTCAAAACTCTTGAAAATTACACATATTTTGAAATATTTTACAGAAACTTTGACATAATAACATTTTTTTTAAAAAAATTTAAAACTTTTTAAAGACTTTTAAAGAATATTCAAAAAAATATTACCTCAAAAGTAGTCCCCTAAGCAAGTGGGTGTGCTTCATGTTATCCAGTTTGCACCCTAACAAGATTTTTTGTGAAGTTTCCATAAACAATTAGAAAAATCAGTCATGATGTTAAAGAAGGAAGTGTTCAGCAAAAGTTTCCCTTCAATGGGGTAGGCAAAGCAAATTCTAGATTGGATATCAGAAAGAGATTTTCAAACAAGCATTTCCAAATAGATTAAAACATTAATCCTACATTTAGAAAACAAAATGACCTTTAACCTTTGAAAACCATGAACTTTCAACTTTTTATCCTAAAATGTTTAACCTTTAATTGTTGATCTCAACCTTATAACCAACTTATTCAATTATTGACAAAAGTTATCAATCCAGTTGTTCAAACTTGAATTGTTAGTTATTGATTTTTTATAATTGGTTAAATTGATAGTGGTAGGTATTGAGTTTTTGAAATTTTAATAACCTACTTTGAAGAATGTGATTTTAACTAAGTAAGTTATCACTTTGAATTTATCTTTTAAAAACTTATATTCTTTTGTAATAGAAAAAATAACAAAAATTTTAAAATATATTAAAAAAAACTAGTGCATGTAATATGTTGTAGTATAACCAACAATTATCAACTAGATATTCAAGAATCAACACAAGTATGTGTAACTAGTATAGTTGATACCAAAAAATTAACACAATAAACTAATAACATATTAGTATTAGTTTGATATTGAGAACTTAATCAATACCAAATTTTTAACAACAATAAAATTACTTTTCAACATCATAGACCAACCTTTTTTTCCAAGACAACCAATTTTGCAAACTCTTACAAGCATTTCACATAATTTAGTGTGAAATATATTTTTTTAGTGAACAAATTTTATTTTTTGAAAAAAATTGACAAAAGAAGTGGTTTTTTTAACATGCCTAGCCCATCTATATATATTACAATTGGATGACAGTTGTTACAAAATATTTTGCAAAACATTTATGAGAATATTTTACAAACGTTTAGTTGTAAATTATATGTTTTTAGCCATCATTTGCCACTTTTGCAAAATTAAAATGTTAATTTTTCTTTTGAAAATGTGGATCTTTAATGAGCATACCCCATACAATGCTTTTCACAATTGAATGCTTATAAAAAATAATTCTAATAAAATAGAAGAATAATAATTCAAAAGATGATGTTTTACATGTTAATGTAGAATTTTATTTTTAAGGAGTCCATAAACATAAAATATACAGTAGTAAATTAATTATTTAGTAAGTTTATATTTACTTGTTTGCATATTATGACATGTATAGATTAGGACTTTTATTGGCTATACTAATTAAAATTTTGAATAGGATTATTTTTAGAAACATTTTTGCAACAAATTTTTGGACATAACCAAGTTTGTTTTATTTTGAGTTTTGAAATTAGTCTAAGAACTTCATGTTTTGTTTTCACTAAATTGTACTACATAGTGTAAGTTTTGCTTATGTTTTCTTTACAACTGAAGGATAAATAATGTATTAAAATTTTGAACTACAAATTAGATTAGGGGAAAAACCCTAAATTAACCTAACATGACCTTACCATATTAACCTTCATCTTATGTAACTTGGGCTCCATGTTATTTTGCACTACTAACAACGATCAACTATTTTATTTTTCTTATGTTTCCGTGTATGGTTAGGCCTAGTGGGTTATAAATGGAATATGCTTGGGGGCTTTCAACTTTCAGTTGCTCAGAAAGTGATCATGAAACCTCACAAGGCATTTGGCTTCAGTGCTCAAGCTGTAGAAAAATGATGCTAATAGGGATTGCCAGAATTAGCTTCCAGCTTAAGATCGCCAAAATAGTGTATATTTGCAATTGTACTTGGATTCTGATGCTTCCTAATGCATTAGTCTTTCATACTTTTCCGTCTTTCAGAGAGTTAAGGGTGCAGGATCCAGTGGTACACAGAATGTATGTCATTTAAGAATTCTCTCTTTATTCCATCTTCTTTTACAAGGGTGATTCCTGTGTTGCCATTGCATCCAACCTAATGGAGACCATAACTGTTTCAAGGCCAAGATGATAGCCTGGCCAGGCAAATCTTGAGTACTCATATCTTTATTGGTGCATAGCAACAAGTCATTGAGTTGAAGGAATCAACTTGCCAAAAATCAGACAAATCATATCCATCCCCAGTTCAACCAAAAGGCCTGCAAATACCCCACAGACCTTTATGCTTAGAAGTGAGATGTGTCTCAACGTTCAGACAAATGATGCAAGTATGCTTCATATTTCTGTTTCTGTTTCCAAGACTCCCAAGCTCATGGAATTGTGGCCATCCAAAATGCATTAAAAATTGGAGAAAATTGTCTACTGATACTAGCAATTCTGAAGCCTAAAAAGAGGTATCCCCTGGTGACAGAACAGAAAATAACATTTATTTACAATGTTACTTCAGAACTTGTGTGCGGTAGAGAAGACAGAGAAAGCAAGCAAGCTCCTATGAACATACCTTAGCCGTCAGCAACTGAAACTTGGTTAATGAAGTGTGGCAGGGCCATCTGATTTGTGGGTGACTCCCTGGACCAATTCCACAGTTGAGTCCTTCTGCAGCACATGGGATACATCATCCACTTTCAATGAAATCTCCTGTGCACAGAGACCTGCTACAGTAGCAATCTTTAGGCTGCCTGAAGCATTCTGCTGGACAACAATATTGCATTCCAATTCTTCTCTGCATGGTAGATTTTCCAGTACACCCCCAGAATACTCTTCTTATATGATGAATGAAAGACAGAAGACATGGGAGATAGATGGGTCCAGTTACTTGTTCATATCGTTTGAAGAGGGGTCGAATAGTTTCAAAGACATCATCAACACTTGTTGTTGCATTTACCTGGAAGCAGTTTCCAAAGTAAACAAGACTAAATGAACATCACAATAATCAAAACCCTTTAATCCCTCACCACTACAAGTCCTTCCACTGCAGCTCCAGAATTACTGTTGGAAGAGAGCATTGAGATGCTAAGATGCTTCCCACAAAACATTGAGCTCAAGAAGAAATCATAACCTTATGAACTTTGCCCATCGCATCATAGTATTTCACCACCGGCAAGCTGGACTCCACAAAAACTTTCAACCGCTTCTTTAAAGTCTCAATATTGTCATCCACCCGACCCTATTCAACCCAGAGATGGGCTTGATTGAATAACAGCTTGTGATACACTCTTTCACTTAAGCGCCAGACAAATCATGCATATCTGAAATTCCTTTCCAGACTGGATTAAAGCAAGATTCTGAGTCAAAACAGTTAGCATTATCATTAAGAAACAGTGAATGAAGACAAATAGCATTTCAGGGATCAAGATTTCATGACTGACCTGATTGCGCCCTAAAATGCGCCTCTCCATCTCATCCATTGGGACATCAAAGAAGAGAATGAACTCTGGAACAATTCCAGTCTGCACATACCCCGATCAGTATAATCTCCAATTCAGTCATATTAACAAAATCCAGAATAACAAGCATACCTTTCAAGCTCAAGATTCTTATTCAAAGAAGAAAGGAATATGCAACTATTGTCTAACATTGGGGACAACTTCCCAGCAAGGCTAACCTCATGAGGTCATGTCAGAATCAGGATTCTGGAAGGAGGCCCAAACTTTGCATGTCATACATGAAATCAAAATCCAGAAAACAAGAATCATAAGCTGCCTTCTATTCCACCGCTTTTTCTGGTTGGGTTCCTTGTTTGACAGCCCTGACCTTCCAACCTTACTGGATTGTTGCTAACACTGCCATTACATGCCTTGTGTAGACATAACCTTCCTCGGATGTATCTAGTTACCATCTTTAGCCTTGGTTATGTCTACCATTTTTCCTGATATGTACCTTGGTTACCAGTTTTGCCACCACATGCCCAGAGTACTCTTGAATTTTCTGAGGATGACAGTTTGACACATTGACATGAGCTTTCTCAGAAACACTGAAAAGAGTGCTTTGAACAGTAAAAAAGAAGTCCCATACATGAATCAGGTGGTGCAAAAGGACAGTCTTGCAGTGGATCCCAGAAGGTTGAAAATTTTACAACATCTACTAGCTTAACCTCTCAAGAAATCTGAACCAATGGAAAATGTACAG
>Ga0116227_10010183_pt1 | contig 16574 bp, 15 predicted proteins | sample S1TSphgellanicum_FD_89693 | JGI IMG/M metagenome (GOLD analysis project Ga0116227, IMG submission 89693) | Host-associated microbial communities from peat moss isolated from Minnesota, USA - S1T2_Fb - Sphagnum magellanicum MG | ecosystem: Host-associated > Plants > Peat moss > Unclassified...
AACCTACAGGAGGTCATAATTCTTGATGGTTCACATTTCATACATGAGGAACAGCCTCAGAGATTCAATCATGAGCTCATCTCGTTCCTAACTGGGCTCAAATCTGATGTCTGAAATAGTCCTCACAATTCATCTGAATAATTAGAAAGTTTTCTTGGAGCCTGGCACAGACTTTGTCTCTAGAGCTACAAATTCTAAGTTGATTTTACTTAGATATGACATTATGAAAAAACATTGATAGTTGCACAGGCAGTTCCTTAGCAGGAAGACATCTGAATCCATCATATAGAAACTCGTATTGTAAGTTTTAGATTGAATATTCCATAGTACATATAGGGTACCATAAATTTACTTCTTTGCATTATTGAGTTATAGGAAAATTAGAAGGTGTCTCCCTTCAAGCAACATACACTTTTTCACCATCAACAAATGAAAATAACTGTACAAATTAGTGGCATGGAGTCGCCTCATTGGCAGTGAGGTCACAGGTTACAACTCTTGTGCGTTCTTATGTTGGCGGTTATAAGCATTGCTGTCTTTTGGTGATTCAAAAACTGACTCACCTGCAACGAAGGAAATAAGCCTAAAACATTAAAAAAACAAAACATTTGCATAATGAAGAAAACTATAAAATAAAAACTATGCTTTGAAGACTCAAATGCAAACACAAGATGAGATTATATCTTATAATAATTTTTTTGAACACACTTCACACTTGAATTGATTCAAAATTAAATGATTAACTTGATTAACTCAATTTGTCTTTAATTAGGACCTAATTGAGCAGCTAAACTAACACATTTGACACAACCCATATTCGTTACATATTGATTCAATCAGATGAGCAAATGAAGATTATGCCAACAGCGAGAATGACATTCATCTCAGATGTTGACAGAATCATCAATTGTGGGCAGGTGAAATCTCATCGGTCAAAAGTCGTCGATTTGGTCCTGTAACATGCGGCTCAACTTTTTTCCCATAACCGGCCTGCTCTTGCTGGTTATGTAGTCCATTGACGTCAAAAGAAACCTGGTCTTCATCAGCACTGGAAACGTCTACCAAGTTGTGCCATTGATACAAGAACGCCAAGAACAGCAGGGTACCAAAACTGTTGTGGACACTCCTGACACTTGCATTCTTCCCGGGGATTGCTCAGAGTCGATTCTGGCTCTGGATCACTCAGATTCAATATTTTAATTTAATTTTTTCCCATTTTGAGACAGAAAAATCATTGTTTCTTCCCAGTGATCAAACAAGCCATATCATGTTTGCATAGGGGAAATTCATACTTTTCTTGAGAAAAATCCAGTGCACTGGATGCCACATGGGGCATAGTCCTCTGGCAGTACCAGTTGAATCCAACAAGTTTAGGGAGATGTATCCATAGATGGCAATTGTGTGTTTGTACAGCCACAGTGAACCAGCACCCACCAGTGCACCATCCATCCACTGGATGCCTGTTATTACTCAGTTGTGGATGAACCTCAACTGAGTTAGTATTTGCTTTCACCTTGGTAACCAATTTTTAAGAAATAGGTTTCATATATAGGTAGATAGGTAGGAAAATAGGTTATTATTAGGTAAGTACATGGTTAATAAATAGGTAAGAGCTGTTTTTACTACCTACATACTAACAACCTGCTTGTGTGTTGTTAGTAGGTAAGTAGAAAAGAAAAGCAACTGACAGCTAACCACCATGGTTACCTAGGGAACTGGATGTTAACAGAAAACTGTTTCCTAACCACTTACCATTCATCCTTCATGGTGCATTGGTGGGTGCTGGTTCACTGTGGCCGGTTTGTAGGAGTTGTGAGTGATCAAAATCCAGTGTTCTGGACTTTGAGACACACACACACACACTTATTCTTCTTGTATTCATGTTTTTGCTTTGCAAGCTTATGTGTTTATTTTGATGTTTGTTTTTGCAAGATTGGGTGAAAGCTTGGATTCCTATAGACTTTGCAGGTTAGTGGGTCGTTTGCAGATGAGTAGAATCTTTTAAAATCCAGAAGACTCTAGTCTAGTTTGGTTGTGCAAGAACTAGATTTAATATTTTTGTTTTATTGCACTGGATTTTTTGTATTCAGTGTCGTGTGGCGTGTTTTGAGTTTTTGCGTAAAGGTTTTTGTTTTAGCTCGGGGGTTGAAGTTAAAGGAAGGGACGAGCTTGGTCTGTTTTTGGTTTATCACCCCTCGAGTGATTGAACCTCAAACACGGCCGAGTCCCTGGGGTCTCTGGTTTTCTGTGACAGAGAGCCGAGTCTCTCTTTCTTTTTACTTACTCTCTCTCTCTCTCTCTCTCTCTCTCTATACGTAAGCATCTGTAGCCATTCACCATGAGGTTCTTCTTCTTCCTTTTCCTTTCCGTTCTGTACGCGTTTAGCGTGGGGTATAACACGCTTTACAGTGCTACAAAAGCAGGCGTCGAGTTGCATCGCTCGTTCAGGAGGCCTGGCACGATAACTTATACGAGGCAACAAATGTATGTTGTGGAACTTTTTGGGAATTTCACGAACGCTGCTGTTGGGACACCAAATGGGCCAGCAAGAGTTAGTTTCGATGAAATATACCTTGCTGGTAGTGATTTCTCAAGGGTTGAGATTTATGAGAGAGGGGCCAAAGTCGGCATCATAGAATTGCCCTTGAGTCATTCAAGCTTGGTGAATGATGTTTATGTCAATTGGACTATAGGAGGGTATATTAGTCTCCGTCCAATACTGACATTTTTCAGGGCAAACCAAACCACCTACAACACCATGGTTGTAGAAGAGTATGACAACACTTTTGGCAATGCCTCTTTTTTCAACTATCTTGACGTCACTTTCACCACGCAGTCTAGCAACTGCCAAGTGACCAACATGTTTTATGTGTTGGTTTTTTCAATCTATGGCTTCCTGGTCCTCATCATGGTTGTCATTGCATGCCTAGCGTTGATTGAATCTTACAAAAGGAACTTCTTCCTCAGGTGGGTCAAAAAAGCACTTTGGTGGGTTTCTGCTAATTGGTATAACCAGATTGATTTTTGGAATGAGATGACAGGGGAACCCACTTATTACAAAGACGATGACCGATACATTTCTATGGAGAATGAAGGTGCAGTCAACAATACTGACAGATTCTTCCTCTCTGGCTAGCTCCGGTGTTGATTCCTTTAATGTCAAAGGCAAGTATGTCAGCATTGGGGACAAGGAAGTGCATTATCTGGACACGAACAAAGGCATCCATCCAGAGGTCTACTCCTTGGTGGGAGGTCAGAAGAATGATCTAAGAGTTTACCTTCGTGAGATCATGGGTGACCCCAAATTGGTCTGTGTGGATAAAGACATAACACACCATTTTAAAATCGTCGAAGTGATAAATTAAGCAGCTCCAGGATCGTCGAGAAGAAGGCATTAGGTTGTGCAAACGTGTCATAAAAGCTCACTTCGTAGCATTATAGCATTAGACATGACCCAAGAAGATCACTGAAGGGCCATTGAAGCTTGCCAGCAAGAATTTGGATGTCATGCATGCACTCATTTATAAGGATTAATGTTATTTGTCTTAAGGTTCATTCACACCTAATGTTAAGTGACTGTTAAGTGAAAATCTAGGTGGCATCTTAGGTGGCATTCAATGTTAAATGGGTGATTGTTTAATATTAGAAGTGAACATTAACTTAACATAAAATCTTTAGCATGTTTGATTCTAAATGACTAGCTTGCCCAAGGGACATTAGCTAAATTTTTTTTTTAAATACTTGAATAAAAATATAGGGTGGAATATATTGATCATTGGGTAAAAATTATAAGTTAATTAATTAGTCAAAAAATATATACATTTTATTCAAATAATCAATTTAATTATAATATAAGGTATGTAGATATAGGATGCTTTTAATATGTATATATTTAAAAATTAGATAATAATTAAAAAATAAAAAATAAGATGATAAAAAATAAGTTAAACAATTATTTAGTACCTCTCTAAAAATGGTCGTTTGACATTTGTAAATTCAAACTTTATGCACTATGTCCCCCTTGTGCTAGCTTGGTGTTAGGGGATTTAATATTAAAGTCCTTAACATCAAATGTGAATGCATCTTTAGGTGTGTTGACCCAATGGTTGTAGACACCAACATTGAGGTGCATGGCAACTTTAAATCGACTTTAAGAAGAAGAATAAAAAATTGGATGGCTTCTTGTATTATGCTTCCACCAAGCTTTAAGTCATGCATGAATGAAAAAAAAGTTAGATTTGGACCCATCTAATTAATAGGGTTGTTGTGCAAGTTATTTTTACATTTTATCTTGAGACTTTTCCACTTGCAATTTTGTTTAGTTCTTTTTCATATTGCATCGTGCACATTTCTAAAATGTTCTACTAGGTGATGATTGTTGCATAAGGGTTTTAGTCACAGTTGAAAAAAAAAAAACATTGTTCACAATTGTTTTAAACATGCAAAAGGACTCTTGAAACATTATGTATATGCATCAAGCTTTGAACATTGAAACTTTGTAATTAATGGAACCTAAAATTGAAAATAAAAAGACAATTCAGTTTATTATGCTTCATTTGTGATTTTTCAAAAAAAAAAAATTACAATTTTAAGCATTATCCATACACTTGTTGGCTCATTATATTGTGTTTGCACCCATAACCAATGCTTATTTTTTCATATTTTTAATTAATAAATCAAATCAATGGTTTAAATGTTTTGGTTTAATTATACAAAAATGTTTTTAATATATTATGGGAACATTTGATTAAGTTTGAGATAAATTCAATGAAGTTATAAATATCCAAACGTATCTTTTTAAAGTAGTGTAATAAGTCTTTTCACTATTTCAAAATTCATAGAAGGCCTAATTGAAATGATTCGAAAATGACATATTTATGAAAAAAAAAAAAAAACTTTAAAATAATAATAAATTGCACCATCTTAACTTCCATCCTTTTTTTTGTCAAATTATAAAAATGATTCTAAATATATTTTCAATGAAAAAACAATCCAATCTTGTCACATCATCTTGATTATTTTATTTAACCCAATGCTATTAAGCAAATTCAAATTAACGAATTGGGGTGAGTCATTTTATTGTGACTGCATTTTATAACAAAATTATGGCCCAATAATTGATATTGAAAGTGTTAAGGACTCCATTTTAATTATGAAATATATAAGTAAAATCAAGTTTTAAAATTTTTGCAATGTTCATGTTCCCACTATAGGTTAATTTTAATTGAATTTGGGCTTTTTCCTTTTTTGTCAATAAAATACATGGGTCCTTTCAAAAGTTCATTTCAATATGGAAAAGTATTCGTTTTATGATGGATCTATCCACACATGTATAAAAACATCATCTTTAATTCATAGGCATATGAAGGTGAAAACACATTATGTACACTAAACTTGTATGGAAGGGAGGATTATTGTGCTCAGTGGGCTCAACATATGCAAAAAATAGTCATACAATCATCAACCTAGTATGTATTTGCATTTGTAATCCCTTCACAAGAAATTGGCAGAATATCGTTGATGTTTCATCGATAATCAAACCAATATATGATGTGAAAGCATTAACCTTTGATGAAGCATCGAAAAATTTCAAAATCTTTAATTTACTAATGAGAATTTTGAAAAAAATTTAATAGCCAACTTGGAATAGTGTTTACAAAAGTCTATGACTTAATTGTTAATTTTGTTGGATTACTAAGTGGGAAACACCAAAATTTACATAGGCATAATTGCAAAGGGTGTTTATTACAATGGCTACATCTATTTGATTGCAATGGATTTTTACCTTTAAGTGCAAAGAATTGAATAGTGAGTTACCATTTGATCTTTGCACACATTTTTTTCCAAATTTTCATTCCTAAGGTTAAAAGTGAGTTTATAATATCCAGACCTTCAAGGTTGCATTTCAACTTTGGAAATGTGAAAGGATCTTCCTATGTTATTAAAAATTGACAACATTAGGGCATTATTAATTTTCCTTTTCACAAGGTCAATGAGGATCAAGAGTTTACATGGAACAATTAGAAAGGACTTCCTCTTGTTATGAAATAAGGAAGTCTACATGCCCAGGGACACCAAAAAGATTGGATTCACATCACAAAAATTCTCGCAAAATATTTAGACACGAATCAACCATTGAGAATTTGGAAACCAATTGAGATTGTACAACTTTACATTTTTTTATCCTTGTTTACATCATGTTTAACTTGTGGAAAACTCTTTATCACTATATTTATCTCATGTACTAAAGTAAGGTTTTCGAGTTTTTGCTAGGGGACAATTTTGTATAGTTTCTAAGTTTGTTTTAAATATATATATATATAAAGAATTTCATAGTTTCAAATATCACTATGCTTTAAGGATTGCATAGAATTATTTTTTTTATAGAATTTAATTGCTACTAGCTTGATGATCATTAATGATCTCCATAGTTCAGTACCCAGGAGATCCCATAGTGGATTTTTTCAAAAACAATTTTATACCATGGCTACTTGCTAGATCCTATGATTTAGAAACATGTTAACTTTTTAAAATTTGAATATGGCAAATTTGAGTCATGGTTTTTCAAAAGAAAGATTTTGTTGATGTTATTGGCCCATTTGTCTTTGCAACATGGGAAAAAATAGCCAAATTAAATGTCAGTAAAAAATAAGAGGCTAATATTTACATCCTCTTATATGATACAATTAACTTCCAAATCTTTGTTTGGGTGTCAAAAAAATTTATGGAAAATATTATTGTGGAAGAGATTCAACAAATCCAATTAAAGATCAATATTATCCCAAATTATTTTCAACGAAAGGCATGAAGAAAGAATAAATATGTCGTCAATATTAAGGTTTGTAAGGAATAGGTGAATGTATCAATGTCCTTGAAAGGAATTTCATATTGGCATGAAAGATTGTTTGTTTCATGCAATAAAACATTTGCTTAAACATCTGAAAATTCAACAATGATTTTTAAAAATACTATGTCTTCTCTTTAAAATCATTCAAACCTCAATAGTACCAAAAACATTATAATGTCATAAACATGAATGAAAAACATTTAATTCAAGATATTTGTTAACAATTGGAATTGGAAAGGGGGGGGGGGGACAATTAATGTAAAGTTTGAAATTTATGTGAGTCAAATGAATATTTTTAAAGAGGTATTAGATAATTGTTCAACTTATTTTTTATCATCCTATTATTATCTAATTTTTTAATATATACATATTCAAACCACCCTATATTAATTATAATCCATTATTTCATATTATATATTATAATTAAATTTATTATTTGAATAAAATATACCCTATTTTTTTAACTAATTAACTTATGATTTTTACCCAACAACTAGTATATTGCACCCTATATTTTTATTCACGTATTTTTTACTATTTTTACTATTGTCTCCCTTGAGCATGTGGACAAATTTTGTGAGATTTGTTACATGAAGAAAGATATATAACAAATGAATTTGTTTATTTACAAGTGTGTAAAGTTTATCAATTAATGAAGTTCTAAACGTAGATGTGAAAAAAGTTTAAATTGAGTGATTGGGATGTTAGAAGAATGTGGAAGGGATTAGGTTCAAATTTTGTCCATATTGACATGGATTTACAATGAAATTTTCATCTACCTAAATGAGTGCTCAATTTGGAACTTTCAACCAAGTTCATTAAAAAAAAATTGAAGTTGCTAAATTGTTTATTGTACTTATGTTTTTTTTTCAATAAATACAAGTTAACTTTTTTATATTACTTCTTAAGAGCATGATCTAAATGCATGCCAACATTTGGGCTATTTTGGTGTAAGTATCAAGACACATGAAACTTTTTTAAAAATTAGCCCGTTACATTTTTGAATTAAAAATTTCCAAAATCCAACAACATGATGCCTTAAAACATAATTGTAAAAACAATTCATTTTCAAACATCCAGTTCAAAATACCCCTAGTACTTTGGCCAGTTCAACACTAATTATATTATTTTCAGAAATCTTGATATTTTCAAAAATTATTTCTTCCAAATCAAAAAATATTGTGAAGGAAAAATAGCGGATATTTAGGAATATTCCATTTGTTGAAATGAATGTTTCAAAATCAATTAATTCTTTGACGAACATGTGTTGAAATGGCCAAGGTATTACAAGTAATTTTTTTTAATTTACTCTTTTGTAATTTATCAATTATCCCAAATTAATAGAAGATTGGGGAACAACCATTTACACATGCTTGAATAATTAAGCAGTCTTGGGTGATGGCCACTTTTTGTTTGTGCAAAGCATCAAATACTAACACCACTTACATAATGTGTTAAGGTGTTCCCTTGGACATTCATTTACAATGACAAAGTATAATCCTTGAGTGCAAAATGATCATAAGCAAATCTAAAATATAACTAGAATTTACAGAGCTGGTTTCATGTAAGAATTAGGAACTAGCATTTTGTTAGGGACAATATGAAAACAATATGAAAGAATTAAGAAAGAGGCTCATTGCAACAAAAACAAAGATTTTTGTTGCATTATTTTTGTGATTTTTGGTGGGGCTATTTTGGTGACAATTTGGAGTATTATTTGTGATATTTGGTGATTTTTTAGGTTTAAAAATTACAAATTATTTCGTATTAAAAAAATTAGGTTGTGAAATTATTATTATTTTAAAAAAATATTACTTGGAAATTAATTTCGGTAAGATGAAGTTTATTAATTTTTAGTAAATTCATATTTTGGATGGTTTTTTGGACAAATTTAGTAATAAGTGTCATTATTTTTGTAAAAGACCTTTCATGATCTTTAGTTTTAAAGTGATGGTTTAGGATTCATGATTTGTAAATAGACTATATATATAAATGGATTAGAAAATCAAAAGTTATTATCAAGAGATTGCATATTCAATAGACTTATATGCATTATATTTGAATTATTCTTCCCCATTTCATTTCTTTTACTCTAATCCAAGGTTTAGATGCTTAGGTTTTGATATATATACTTACACTTTTAATTTAAATACTTGCATGCAAAGATTTGGAATAAAGTGTTCCAATGAGTAGGATTTCATGGAGCTAATTTTGTAATTTTTAGACCTAAGGTGCAAGAGCCATAAGATGAGTTTCTTTTATCATTGGAAAATAAATAAAAATTCAAATTTCAATTTTAGATTATGCAATCTCATAAGAGAATGCCAAAAACGGTGTGGATTTCAACTCTCTTTTCCAAGGCACATGACCAATTATAGTTTTACAACACAACATAAATGGACATTCATAAACTTGTCAATGAGATGAAATAATATGGCATGTATTTGGTGGTTTCATGAAGGTTTTGGTGATGAAATATTTATTTAGCTTTACTTGTTGGTGTGCCCTACATCTCTTATAATTCGCTATTCAGCAAAGAGGGATTTTCAACCAAGGTACATCTACCACCTATGCAACAAAAGCTATTTACCCACAATTAAATTGCTTTCAACTCTTTAATACTTTTGTCATGAAGTAATACAAAATTTTAAAAAATAGAAACTTCACAAGGGACAAGTTACATTGTCCACTCAATCTTGAATTATACTTGGTGACAACCTATTTTTTCTTGACCAATTGCATGTGCTTTTAAACCCCATGTAGATCAATGGGTCTTTTTTTTTGGCTGCTCCTTTGGCTTTGCATTTCAAAGATGATTTGTAAAGCTTGAGAAGGCACTCTTATAACATTCTAAATCACTCCAAATGGAGAAGGATTGAGAAAGATCTACCAAAATGTTCGATGATATGCTAGTTTTTTGGTGATAAGCGTATCTACCTTAGTGTAATTGAAAGGAGAAAGTTCATCCTTAGTTTTGTGTGTCATTCCTCAATTTGAAAACTTAATGATACGTGACAAATTGAGGATGAGATGACAAATTGAGACTCAAACCAAGATTTTAAGGATATATCTTTATATATGTGTGTGGATTTGACAATAAATATTACAAAATTACAACTACAAACTACATTTCCAAAACCTCTCTATATACCACATTGCTAGGTTCTTTTTGGGGGAATTTATTTTCATTGTTTCAACCTGAAATTTATTTTTTTCTACACATCCTAACATTTTTTGTGAAAAAGAATGGCCCTAATTGCCAAATTTAGAAAAAATAATTTAAATTCGCCAAATATATATAAAGCATAAATATTCTTAAATGTTTTATTCACTATCATTAATATGGTCTATAGCCTAATTTGGCTAAATCCTCTTTGTGGGATAACTAATCACAAAAATTGAAAGAAAGCAAACCCTGTATAATAGGGTTTGTATCTAAATAGGGACATGGATGGAGGGCCATTCCTGGTTTATTTCCTTCCCATTCTTGGTGGGCAGAAAGCTGCAATGTCAGACTCAGTAAAAGGATGGTGTGCAGCCGACAACCTCGGAGCTTCTAGGGTGTCGATTCGCATGGACGACCGAACGGATGGACGGACGGATGACGGGACAAATTCAATGGAAGCTTCATTTCATCCGCAGGGTCCAGATTTGAAGCCAAGATCTCCTTGATCCTTTCTTTGTTTGGTTCTGCCATGATTGTTGTTCTAAAACACCTGGCTCCAACTACTGCAAATCCAAACTTCTTGCAGCTGCCAACTCTGCTGCTCCCAAGGTTATTAACGCTTGCTGCAGCTGCTGCTGCACGTCCTAATCCCAGCATGCTCTTTATCTGCACAGTGGGAGGAGAAGAAACTTTGTGATCAACACCACCGCCACCACCACCAGCAATGGACCCAAAGGAAGAAATGATATGCAGCTGCGTCAAGAGCAACTTCTTCCTGATCATGAGTTGATCAAAAAGTATTCTACTTGAATCTCGTAGCTCATGAAGAGCTGATAATCTCAAACACAAACTCAAAGGAGGAGGAGGATGATTGTAGATCAGAAAACTTGCAGCAATGGATTGAATGTAGCTGCAACTATGGGCTTTGAGAGTGAATTTAAATTCTTCAAGAAAAAATTCAAGACGATTCAGTTCTGATCAAGACCCATTATTCATGATCAATTTTATACAGAGAATCTGATCACAAAAACAAAAAAGAAAAGGAACTCAACTAGCTAGTAGGATCGGTTGCAATGCACATCAAATCATGGCTAACTTGCAACATTTCTACAACAACAACATCATCAACTTAAATTATTATTATTTCATTCTTGGTTTATTTCCTTCCCATTCTTGGTGGGCAGAAAGCTGCAGTGTCAGACTCAGTAGAGGGATGGTGTGCAGCCGGCAACCTTGGAACTTCCAGGGTGTCGATTTGCATGGACGACTAGACGGATGGACAGAGGAATGATGGGACGGATGATGGGACGGACCGATTCAGGGGAAGCTTCATTTCTCATCCCGATGTCCTTTACAATAGGTGAACCCCGTGCTTAATGCACAGGTGTGTGTGTATTTGATGGTACATATTACAAAATTACAACTACAAATTTTTCCAAAACCTCTTTATATACAACATTTTGCATGTATCCATCGAGAACCTGGCCATTGAAAATCTTGATGTTTGCTCTACTTGTGACCCATGAAATAGCAACATACAGTTGACCATGGGAATAGACCGGAGACGGCAAACATACCCCAACATTGTCCAATGTCTGACCTTGACTTTTGTTGATTGTGATCGCAAATGCCACTTGAACAGGAAATTGAAAACGACACAAAACAAATGGCTAGTCAGTCCTGGAGGGGGACATGATGATGCGGGGTATGAACACACATTTGCCGACATTATTCCCTGTGATGATCTCCGCTTCAATGACACGCTAACCCAATCTCTTGATAATCGACCTCGTACCATTGCACAATCCTATTGATTGATTGAGATTGCACAACAAAAGGATTGGCACACCCACTTTGAGTTCTAGCTTATGATTTGTGATACCGCCAAATTGCAAAGTGTTTAAAAATTCCACCGGATACAATGAATCCATTGAAACTCCTGCAATAGCACTTGCACCTTCTTCTGTTGGAGTCAAAGAATTTGCACTCAGGTACATGTGCAATTCTTTAGATATCGATTCTAGAATTGCATTGTTGACTTCATTAACGTCAGTATTTTTGGGGGCTAGAATGTTGTGTTGCATAAGATACATGGCATCTCCAGAATGGCATTGGTGATCCAAATAGATGGTTCGGATTAATCCTTTTAAGCTGCAATCTTTTGCTAGCACTCTCATATGGGATGGAATTTTGATCCAATATGGATCGACACCTTGTTCTTCTGTAATGGCAAGAAGACTACCGTCTCCAACATTCAACACCCATTTGGCAAACTCTCGCTATTCTTCAGAATTGGCTGCCATGACTCGCATGTTGATGGGAAGACGAAGAATTGTAACATGCTGCCAAAGATGTGATCGACACAACAAAACACTAACAATGTCTTCTCGTCCTCCCTTGGGAATAACACGCAAGATCTGTCGAAAATCCCCACCAAGGACCACGATTTTCCCACCAAAGATTTTTTTGGTTGCCTGTGCATCATCCAATTGCATCAAATCACGCAGGGTTCGATCAACAGCTTCGAAAGATCGGCGATGCATCATCGGTGCCTCATCCCAAATGATTAGATCAACTTTACGCACCAACTTGGCCACTTTCATCTGTTGTGTGATGTTGTAAGTTGATTCATCGTGTAGATCAATCGGAATCCTGAATCTTGAATGGGCGGTTTTGCCGCCCAGAAGCAACAAAGATGCAATTCTTGATGAGGCAACTCCAAGCACGATTTTGCCTTGCCCTCGTAGACGGGATAGAAGTGTTATCCAAACAAATGTTTTGCCGGTTCCACCACTGCCATACACAAAGAACAATTTGCCCTCTTTGTTTGTCACGGCATTCAAAATAGTTTCGTATGCGCTGCGCTGATCATCATTGAGCCTAGCTTCTACATTGTCTGCATATGTGGTCAATGAATGTTGATCATAAGCCAGCTCTTCTTGGACCAATCAATTTCCTCCATGAACAGAAGGGATGTAATTAAATTTGGGAAGCATTGGAAAATCTTCCAAGCGGTGTCCATTACGCATGAGAACCTAATCGATCTCATATAATGCACCATCCTTTAGCGCATCTTCAGAAAGGGTAACAATTGGATCATCACGCTTGTAACCTATCATTGCTTCAATGTCATCGCTCAAAGACTCGCAATGTGCATCCCATAGCTGTTTGGGATTTGTGACCTCACAAAACATCAACATCGAAGCAAACATGTCACGCAGTTGTCGTCCTGAGGCCCAAAGACCGGCTTCTTCCAAGGCTTAATGCCATTCATTGTCGTCTGCAAGCAAGCCGATTGCAATGCATGCATGTTTGAATGTGTCGTGCTCTGTGCCATCCATTATCTGCAAATGCTCATAGGATGTGGCACCTTTGACGCAGTTTAGTAACATTCGCAAATAATAACGTTCACCCAATGTTAAGTGTGCATAATACATGCGACCAATGGCAAAGCCTCTCTTGCACATTGTCCATCGCTTCAACTTCCGATTCCACACCCATTGCTGAAGGAATTGATTAAACGTAAAGCTTTGTGCAACTTCCGATTCTTGGTTTGTTTTGAACCATTCTGTGAGCATCATTCTGGAAATGACTGATCGTGTTGCCACTTCCTACACATCATCATCATCGTCAAACAACACCATTTGTTGATTAGGCAAATGGTATTGTAAACGCTCAACGGTAGGAAACCGCTCATGCATATCAAACTTGAAGATGCGCCATGTTGCTTCAGATGCAGATACATAGCGACAATCGAGATATTTTTTGATTTCATCAGCTTCGACCACATTCCCTTCAATGGCATTGTTGCTCTAGTGCGAGATTTCAACAGTTACACAATCATGTCCTTTATATACGTACTTGAATAGATACTTGACTGCACGAATGTTTTGGAGACCTCAACGTTGATGTGTGCATCGTACTTGGTTAATAAATGCACATTGTGCGGTACCACCCAATGATTGTCCAATTCAATGCCATGAACCAAAAATGTGTGCCCCGTATCTTTGCATGGATAAATAGGATATCTGTTTACATACATCACTGTCTCGGATTGGAACTTGCGTGGATATTTTTTTTTGCATTTGCCTTCTTCCATGCAGGGGGCATTTGGAAATGCAGCTCCACATGGACCATGCATCATGCATTTGGCAACCGTCTCGTGGGCCAACCTATTTGTTTTTGGATTCGAAAGTTCAGCACTGATCACGTGGTCTACATCTTTGACCGTGTGTGGCTTGTAGTCTTCGACAAAAAAAATGAGAATGTGTGCATGCGGTAATGCACACTTTTGAAATTCAATGACATAGATTCCCACAATCGTGCGTCCCAAAATATGCTTCTTGTGAATGTCATTGATCAACTCCTTCAGCTTGATTTTGAACACTCGAGTTACCAAATCCGGTCGATCTTGAGGTTGTTGTCCGAGCAACAACGCTTTCTTGATTTCAAGCCATTGGGGATTGTAAGTGAATATAACAAATGCATTTGGGCAATGAGCCCATCTGTAGATTGCCATGGCATCTTAATAATTCTGAACCATATGACGTGGATTTACTGTGAAAGAAGATGGCAAAATGATCCTCTGTCCGATGGTAGCAATGTTATTGTCACCTACAACAATGGCATCTTGAAGGCTTTGATAAAGATCCGCGCGAAGTTTTTTTTTATTCAAGCACAGATACTTGAAGCGACTTTGTTCGATAGCCGCATAAGCATCCACAATGTATTGATGCTTCAATCGGTCACCCCGAAGCAATGCAGTGCCATTAGTGTTTCGATGTTGAAGTCAATAACCGTGAAATTCGACCATTGTCACATTGTAATGTTTTCTTTGAAGCTCATATTCTTCCGCATGATGTTCATCTAAATTTGCATAAGCAACAACACCATTGAGCGGAATATTCGGATGCCATCCATCTTCACCGTAAGGAAATAGCGATGGATAATGTAGAGCCATGTATTCCACATGTAGTTTGGAAATGTGCTGAAACGGGCCAGCTTGTTGAACAAAGGCAACGTCACATCTGTCTATAGCCTCAAAACCATCTCCTACCATCAATGCAGCAACTTCATCGGCAGTTGGCACATTATATCGACATGCATCCTTTGTTCGAGAGGCAATGAGACGTAATTTCAGATCCATGGGAGCACCTTCTATGTCCATCATATCCCTTGCCATTTTGAACACTTTGACATAGGGATTGATATTGTACATCATGGTCAACAATTGATCCAATGTCGTTGGATCAAGCGATGGCATAACGGCATGGCGGTTTTGATGTTCACATTCGTATCATGAATGTACAACTGTGCAAACTGTGGACGTTGTCCTTCGGCAGGACATAAGGATCCGATTTTGTGATAAAGCTCACATTGAATGCGAAAGGAGTACGGTTCAGTGCCTCTTATTACTGACTCATCAACTTTGGCACCAAGCGAAGTGAATGCCAACACCGAATTGTACATGCGAATCTGATCTTGAAATTTGACAGCACTGATATCTTTGTTGGTTAAAAGAACTTCCAGCTCTTGTGGTGTTGCAAGAAGATTCGGCAACAAAACTTTGCCATTTTCGCAACATAGAAAAAATTGTGGGTTGTTGTAGTTTGACTTTGCCAATTGCTCTTTGATCCACATTTTCGCGTTGATCCATTTCTCCACAATCCCATCATCTTGGGGTTGACGCATCTTCGTCTCTAAACAATTGCAATGCGTCATTGCCAGAAAAGGCTATGCACGTGTTGACGTTTGTTGTACAGTTCGCCATTCTCGACATAAACGATTATTTCGCTCTTGCGACGTTTCAGATGGCCCGGCCGACTTTGTACGTTACCTAGCACGCCGTTTTCTTTGTAGGCAATTGCGATGTTCATGTGCAGATTCTGACATGTCTTGATTGAATTTTGCTAAAACATCAATATGTGGAACAGGATTTTCTAAAGAGTCAATTTGCTTGTCATTCTGCTGAGCTTCTAGGTGCTATCGAAAGGCAGCCAAAGCACTACCATGTTGCGCAATGAGTGCACGCATATGTTCTTGTATGTCTTCGGGCATTGTGGAAAATATATGTTAAGTTTGTTGCTGATATTGATATCAAAACCTTGGAGGGGGGTCTCTCTTGCACTTTTGTCTACTGGTGCCGTGTGTGTATGTATACCTTTTTTGGTGTATTTGTTGCCCTGCCTATTAGGTAGACTGTTTGTTTTATTTTGCTTCAAACTCACCCTATTAGGATCAGTCTCCCCCTTGTTTACACAAAACACTCCTCGTGGTGTGACTGTAGAAAGTGGGTCAAATTTATCCAAATATATTTCCATGGACAACCTCATCCTAGCCCACATCAATAACGCAAAAACACTGTCAGTTTTTTAGTGTAAGTTTGAGCCGGCCCTTTTATTTCTTAAAAATTTTTTGCAAAAAAGTGAAATTAAAAATTGAAAAATTGAAAAAGAAGTGATTTTGAGGGGGAAATGAGTAAATAGTAATACTATTTAAAAATTTGGATCACATAAGGTATCAATCTTTTTGAAAAATTTAGACTCATGAATTAACAATTTC
>Ga0116227_10010185_pt1 | contig 16572 bp, 12 predicted proteins | sample S1TSphgellanicum_FD_89693 | JGI IMG/M metagenome (GOLD analysis project Ga0116227, IMG submission 89693) | Host-associated microbial communities from peat moss isolated from Minnesota, USA - S1T2_Fb - Sphagnum magellanicum MG | ecosystem: Host-associated > Plants > Peat moss > Unclassified...
AAAAAAAAAAAAAAAATTTGTCCCACTTTTTCTAGATTTTTTCCCATTTCGACATAATGCCCACCATTGCTCACAATGTATTCTATGAAGAGGAAAGTAATGAATTCCTCCCAAGTTTGGGTCATGGTGTGTTTTATGAGTTGGGTTGCACATGATTCATTTGTGCACCATTTTGTTTTAATTTGCATTAACCATTTCATTTTTTGGTTTGTGCAAATTGATTTCACCTTGAATTTGTCCTCGTGAGTTTGTTCTAATTTCATCTAGGAGTTTTCATGACCTCTTTTATGAAATTAGGAAATGACAAGTTATTTATTTCAACACCACTTGACAAACCTAGGGGTGCTCCAATAAATAAATACGTTGGTGTTGTTGAATTGAAAAAAAACAAACAACAATAATAACATAATTATCTTTTCCATTTGATGCATCTAATGTACACATTAGGAATGCAAAATTGACATAGTTAAACACCTAGTAAATTCTTGACAATGAAAAAATGATCTTATTTTTATGTCTATTTGGCTTGTGGGATTTAACCAATACATAAAATTTAACATTTATTCTATGCGATATCCACACTTAACAATAGAAATGTTATAGAACATTTCTACCTTATGTGCCTTTATCACTTATGTTTACATTTGACATGCAACTACATGTTTGCATTTACATTACATTCTTGGTGTGTCAATTGTGTTGCATTGAGGATGCTCACTGTGCAACACATTCTCAATTTATTTTGTAAAATGTTTTGTTCATCAACATTACAATTTCTTGAATTACTATAAGAATTTTTCCCAAAGAAATAATGTCATCATCCTCAACAAATTGGCTATGACCACACAACTATGATCATTAATTATTTGCTTTTTCCATGCACCCCTTTTTTTTTTTCCTCGTGAAATTAGAATAGTCTAGTGTTACTTGTTGGTTCATCAATCGTGTTCGTGTTTGTCAATTATAATCATGAAAGGCATGATTATAATTTTAACTATTTTGTTCTTGTGCATGCAAAGTGATGACACATAGGAAATCAATGATGCCTTCTCATACTTGGCTAAAATTGATTAGAAAGTTGATTCATGTTCAACTTTGTATGTTGAATAGAAATGCAATCAATGTCTTGAAAGTAGATGAAAACATTTTAATGATGAATTTGGTAAGTTATTTTAGATATTGAATCATTTTTTCGAGAGCTTACGTAGCTTTTGTGTTTCAAGTATTGAAATGTTCATTTTTGGAAGATTTAACGTTACATAAACTTGTTGCTTACCTCCGTTAATTTTGACCTAAATTAAGGTGCCATATAAATGTCCATGTAGAACTCATAGCTCCATACATATTTATACATGTGGGCACAAGGTTTTCCTTCTTTGAGATTTTTTTTATAAAAAAAATTGGTAATTTATATTTCACTTTTTGTATGTAATTAAAGGAATTGTGAGAAACGAGGCTCTTGTGTCCTCTAGATCAGGACCTCGATTCCCATATCAGGACCTGAAGTGGCCATGTATGATTATTAAATGCCATTGGATTAGACATAGGAGGGATTTCAAGTCCTAAACTGTCTGGCAGTGCTGGAATTCAGGACTTGGAACTTTTTGCAAAATCACAGACCCCGGTCGGTTTGAGACTTGGATCTCATTCTAATTTACTAAACTAAAATGAAAAGGGGGGACCAAGGTTTAGGGTTTAGGGTTTTTGTTTTAAGGATCTGGAATTCAGCACATCGATAAGAGGATGTCACATACTTTCAAATGTTAAGATGAGATCTCGGGATCTGATATCAAGATCTGGATTCTAACTATTTCTTCTTTTTCTTTGTTTTCCCCCTTCAGTTGTTGTATGTAATATGTACAAGCTCCAACTTCCCCTCGTATTGAGGATCTCGATTTTGAAGACCTGGGATCCTGGAGCATGGGTCCAGATGTTGGTTCTGAGGACCTGGATCAGGACAGGCCCCAGGGGTCTTTTACTTTGTCATGCTTTGAGGACCTCGATATTTTTAGACCTGGGATCCTGGACCCATGGTCCAGATGATATTTCTGAGGACCCGGATCAGGACAGGCCCAGGGGGCCCTTTACTTTGTCATGTTTTGAGGACCTGGATCAGGACAGGCCCAGGGGGGCCTTTTACTTTGTCATGTTTTGAGGACCTGGATCAGGACAGGCACAGGGGCCCCTTACTTTGTCATGTTTTGAGGACCTCGAGTTTAAGACCTGCGATCCCGGGTCCAGATGAAGTTTCTGAGGACCTGGATTAGGACAGGCCCCAGGGGCCCTTTTACTTCGCAGATATTTGAGGATCTCGATTTTTAAGACCTGGGATCCCGGATGCCCGGACGCCAGATGATGTTTCTGGGGACCTGGAGTTCTGCCTTCGACGGATGAGCGCAGCGAGCTCTTTGCTGCAGCGGCGATGGCGCACTGAGCATGATCCTCGTGTTCCTCTTTCTCTTCTGTGTATCTCCCTGTTTTCCCTCGTCGCAATGACGTTTCTTCGTGCTCTCTGCAGAAGTTTATAGTTTCTGAAAAAAAAATTATATCATTTTTCTAGGGGAACAGGAGTGCAGGTCTCATTGCAGGTTCCGGTATGAGGATTGCTAAAAAATCGGAGTGTGCTTTGTCAAGGGCTTCAGAAAGATGTGCTTATAGATTGATGAAGGATGTCTTGCGGTTGCACAATTCTTTTCTCCTTTTTGTATTCCGAAAGAGATTTGGAAATTGAAATGCAGGTGGAACCTTGAGAGGTTGTGGGGCCACCGCATGGCACTAAAAGGTGAGGACAATGGCAAAGAAGGAACAAAGACATGAGCTCCGAAGCCAGAGGGGGCGAAGCCTTTCTCTGTGTTCTAGCTTCGCAAGTCCCATCAACTGAAGGTCTCTGATGACCAGTCGGAAACTTTCAACTGCTGATCATCCTCAAATACATTCCACAATTGCAAACCCTAATGTCACTTGATTGCTTCATTTGTTATCTATCCAGTGCCAAGAATGTCATCACTCGAGGCCGGAGGGGGAGGAGCTCTTCAAGTTGAGTGCTGTGCGTGAACCAATATGGCTTTGACTGATCATGAGTAGTTGCAGCAAAGCAAGTCTTTTGCAAAAGGGATTGATTTCATGCCATGTTTAAGCTTTACCTGTGAATTTTTTCCACCATCAAAGAACATGCAACTGCACAAAAGGACAGATGGATTGTGAGACAGATGGTTATACAGCAGATAGGAATGAGCCTTGAAATGGTAAAGATAGTATTGCTCCATAAAGGGAATTAATGACACAAACTAAGCAGTCTGGAAACTCAAGCTGATTAGGTCAAACTTCCCAGTGTGCAGCAGACGTAGTAGGAGGTGATCTTGAGAAGTGGGGAAATCTTCTCCCCTTTAATATTACATTCAGGTTGAATCAGGAGGTGATATTATTGAGGAGAGGAAAAATTTCTCATCTTGAATATAGATATGGAGGTGGAGGAGGAGGGCCTCCTATTAGCTTAGGGTTGGTGCTTACTGCAGCATGATAGTCTGGCAATGCACTGAATGGGGAAGAAGATCAAAACCTTTGCCGTTTTTGTGAGGAGATCTATGAACAAAGATCAGACACTCTATGGATCTCTCTTCCTTGATTTACAGACACTCTGGAATGGATTTTCTCACTAGACTTGTGAAGTTTATAGTGGAAGAAATAGATGTGTGCGTGCGTGCGTGCGTGTGTTCTTTTGTTTTCCGCCATTTTGCACCGTGTTTTTCACAAATCCTGATCATTCTTGTAAGAACTGGAAGAGAGAGTTGTAGTTTTTTCTTGCAAGAATTGCGAGAGACTGACTGATGTGAGGAAGAAGAAGTGCTGTTCATCCTGGAGTCAATGTCTTGCAATTCTTCCTCAAAGGAAGGAAGGAAGGAAGGAAGGGGAGAGACGCTGTCGTGCACAATGATGGGGAGTCTGGATGGAGTGAATGAGGGGGAAAAGAAGAAAGAGAAAAAGGATGAGGACCACCACCATCACATCCGTTTCTTTGTTCCTAGTTTCTACACGTTGACTGAACAACTTCATGATTGTTGCCAAAGAAAAAAAGGGTTGTGTACACAGCAGCAGCACAATTATTATGGAGAGAGAGAGAGAGAGAGAGAGCCTCGTGACATCCGTGGTGATGGGCGATGTAAGAAGAATCCGAGACTGATTGGACAAAGTCATCCGTACAATGTGGGGGAAAAACAAAAAGGCATTCTACTGCAGGCAGGCAGCAGGAACAACAACCCAGATCTGGGGCCCGCCCTCCTTCACTCCCTCGAGCTTTGCCTGCCTGCCTGCCTTCCATCATTGTTGTGATTATTTAGGTCTCATCACGCAAACCCACAAACCCAATTTTTGCAGCAAAAGAATTGGAAGCCAAAAACCCACACAATCAATCAATCAAACAAACGATAAGTCCTCTAACGCCTGACAAGATGATCTTCTTCTCCGGTCTTCTTCTTCTCGTAAAATCACACAATTTCAGCATGACCCAATGACCCACCTTCCTCTTCTTCCACCTCGTTTTCTTCGACCACATTGTTTACTTTTTCTCGTGGATCTCGATTTCTTCTTCTTCTTCTTCTTCTTCTTCTTCAATTTGATAATGAATTCGGCAAGAAAATCTTCTTCTCGGGTGCGAGGCAGGAGGAGGAGCTTTTTCTTTTGATTCTTATTCTTCTTTTCGCTTTGTTGTGGGGTTTTGTTTTGTCGGGAAGAGGGGAGGAGGAGGAAAAGATTTTAATTCTTTGATGAAGATAGTTCGCAATTTCTTTCTTGTGAGTAGTGCTCGTCGATCGGTCTCGGTTTTTGCTGCGAGTTCAAACTTTTGGATTGAATCCACTGTTTCTCTTGTGGAAGCTTTCATGGTGAGGCGATGCAGCAAGGCGACCCATTGCTGTAAGTCTTCTTCTTCTTCTCTCTCTCTCTCTCTCTCTCTCTTCTTCCTCTTTCCCTCTTCTGCTACTTTCGAAGGTCCGGAAATTAGGGATCACAGCCAAGAACTTCACCGATCTTTCTTTGGTAGTAAGTAAGGCACATCCATCCTCGTGCGTGTTGCAGGATGGGTGAGCGCATCGTCGTGGTCATCTCTGATAACCCACAAAGAAAAGAAGGTGAGTGAGTAAGACTCTCCCCTTTGCATTCTTCCCCTTGTCTTGTCAAACGTGATGATGATGATGCACCCACCCACCCATCCTTCATTTGTGTTTTTTTGCCATGTACTGCCAGGAAATGGAGGAGATTCAACAAGTGCAGGAAGGAGTAGGAAGGGAAGAAGGATTGAGAACACATCTCTCTGACTGGCCTCCTACTGCTGCTGCACAGACAGGGGTAGGAGTCAAGAAGGGCACAGCAGAACTCACATCTGCTGCTGCTGCTGCTAACGGCTCTCTCAACTCCACAGAAGACCGCAGCAGGAGTCCTGTTGCAGCAGCAGCAGCAGCAGAGCAAGTGTCAGCCCAAATTGCTTCGCAGACTTTGTGGGAGTCAAATGTACTGGAGTCCATAATCCCAAGTGGTTTCTACTCCATGGTTCCAGTAAGTTTTTGGATCACTGTTCACCAGCATGCATGGTTGATCCAAATCCATTTGTGTGTGTGTGTGTGTTTCTTTAGACTCCAGCTCTCTCTCTCTCTCTCTCTCTCTCTCTCTCTCTCAAAAGGTCATAATGATGGGTTTGGTGATCCAGAGTAAAAGCTTCAAGGCAAGTTGTCGAACAATCCCAACATTGGAGGAGTTGGAGCAATTGGGAGCAGAGGCTGCTGGAAGTGATGTGCTACTTGTTGACACACACAAAGACAAGACTCTTGCAAACTTGGAAGAGTTTGCTAAAGTGCTGGTGAATGGTTTACGAGGCAATGTGGCCCTTGCGATCAAGAAAATTGCTGAACTGGTGAGGGATCTTTGGCGCAGATGATATTGAGCAGCCTTTCTCCAGATTAAATCTGAATGTGGATTCCCAGCGGCTGTTCCCATCTGAATTCTGAATGCATTTTCAGTGGTGTGGAATACAGTTTCGTCTCTCCTGTAAATAGTGCACATCTCTGGACTTGGATTATGTCATTCTGCAGGTGTCCAACTTCTATGGAGGTCCTCTTTTTGAGACTGGGGCGACAAAGGTCTCAGGAGATGAATGCCTGGGCTCTGGGGATGGTTGCCACATTCAGCTGTTAGGAGGTGTGAAGACAGGCTTGTGCCGGCCACGAGCTATTCTGTTCAAGTTTCTTGGAGATTGTGTTGGCATTCAGAGCCGTCTTCAAATGGTGGCTGTTTATGACATCCTCTTGTTTTGGCTTTTGAAGGCTGATGCAGTCTGTGGTGAATGTTTTATTTAGTGCCTTAGTTTTTTGTGGTTCCATATGGGTGTAAGATGCAATAAAATTCCTGGCTAGCTAGCCAGGGCTTGAAACAGATCCAATTAGGGGCTTATTACAGCAAGTTCATTGGTCATTCCTGTACTTCCCCTGCTGGAGTTACTCGAACTCAATTTTTGGATTCTAGCTTCATCTTAAGCATGGTCCTACTGTGTTGCTCTTTCCAGCAGAGGTGTAACTGATTTTCTTCAAACAGGGTTTGCAGCTGGAGGCTGTTCCCAGCAGCTCCTTGATCTGTGCCAACCCGAACAAGCATTTGTCAAATATAGTGGCAATAAATGGCATTGAACTTCTGGTAGATGTAATGCGACATCCAGGCTATTTGCGTCCATTTTCGCGGAAGGCACTGGTCATGTACCATATGGCAGGTGCTGGAGATAGTGACTCAGGTGACTATGATTCATGCGACTCACCTCTTACACCAAACAGCCCACTGTTTGATTTTTCTGACAACTTGGATACTGAAAGGTTTTGTTTCTTTCCTCTATAAAGCTATTGCAATCTGATCTAATTTCACATTTTAACATCATCAAGATCTCACATTGACAAGCTAGTATAGACATTCTTTTTTGGTTTTGCAGTTTCTCATAGTCTGCCAGATTCCGCGAGGACATATGTGCATTGGGTTGAGTTAGAAGTTTCTATTTCATGAGGGTCATCATTCAAAGAAGACCAGCATCCATGATGCAGACCCTGTCATATATCTATGCAGCAAGCATCATTGGATCCTGGCTGGTGTGCCTGCTTCTGTGCTCATTGCCCTGACCACCCATTTGCTTGGTTCTTTTGAGGCTAATGCTAGAATATGGCCACTCAGCTGGGGGTGCCCAAGCAGTTTCAAAGGAAATATGCAAGTGATTGACCTAAATTGGAGCATCCATGGTCACCCACCCTCTGCATTCTCATGCTTTTCTTCTTGAAGTTAATGATGTAGTTTCTCTTCATGGAGTGATCTCTTCAGTTAACTGTTGGGTGCATTCAGCCTGGAGCAGGATGTGGATGACGCACATCTCATGCAAGCAAGAAGAGGAATGATCTCTTCAGTTGTGACTCATCCTGTACATCCCAACGCTGTGCCGCTGCACCCTATGGCTATTGGTGGCAAGCTGAGGTACTTCTAACTCATTGGTTTTTTGTGGCATCTAGGTATGCAAATGTATGGGGCCATCTTGACACACCATCCAAGTCTTGCAAAGTACTGGTCATTTGACTAGCTATGGCACAGTACAGTAGTTTCCATCACATTTGGTGTGTTTGCTGTTCTTAATGATATGAGACACAATCTACTTGAAGGCAGCACCACATTTTTCTGGGCAAATGCAATCTGCAGGGCTTTCTTTTGTGTAATTGGCTTGGATTCTCTCCTTGAGCAGATTTTTTACACATCATATGTGTGATGAATAAGTGCCACTTTGAAATAGTAGCTCCTCTCTTACCAGTTCTTATGGCTGGTTTTTGTTGTTTGGTTTAGCCCATCACAAAGTGAGCCCGATTTGGCCAATCCAACTCGCTGGCGCAGCCAGAGACGAATCCATGATGAACCTAGTGCTGATTTGAGGTTAGTGTTCCTGTCTACTAGAACACAACAGCATCATAGTCATGTGTGCTCTTCAAACAATAGAGACTTGTGGACTTGCAGGTCAGGGACCAATAATGAGCATCTGTGACCAGGATAACATCAAATCTTATCTCCATAGACCTGTAAGGATAGTCTACAAGCCTTCAAGGTACAACGACAGTTCTGGTGTCATGGAGAAAGTCATGCGGTGTTAAGAATCAGTTTGAAGGTTCCATAAACCCCATAGATTGCTCCCAGATCTGTGGCTTGTAAAAGGTTGATGCTTGATGCGTGATTTTTCTGTGTTGATTCTTCAAGTGAGCCATCAGCTATGTCTAGCCATAATGAGCAAGTTGTGTCTTGTATTGTGGTATGCTAGAAACTTGGAGTCTGAACCAGTGCCACTAAGACCCATGACAGAAGGGCTGCACAGTTCCACTTCCAGGTAAAATTCCTATGAGTAACCTAGAGTGGAGTTTGAGGTTCTTAGTTTCTTAAGCTCTAGATGGTTCCACTCTTTTCATCTGAGTATAGTACTTTTGGATCAAAGCTGTTTTGTGTGTGAATTTTCTGTACATCGTGCGCGTCATATGAACACACACTCAGCTCGTTGCCTTCTTCATGTCATTGTAGTTCAGAGCACCCTCCAACTCATCTGAAGAAGTTTCAGCGTGTGTTATCAGAGGGACGAATGATTCCAAGGTAATCAATTCAAAATGCAAATTACCCCTCCCTATAGACAAGCCGACCAAGCTCATACACCTTGTAAGGGGATGGTTTTTCTCTTGTTTTGCGTGTCAAAAGTGAACCAATCCTACGTGCACTAATCACATTCTTAATGTCATCATGATCTTGCAAGTTCAGACCATTTAGTTTGAGATACAGGGGGTTCCTCTGCAAGTTGTAAATGTGCATGTCACTTACAGTTGAAGAAAGTTAGATGTAAATATTGCCCAAATTAACTTTGAGTTGGCAGCAGTCCTGAGCATCCGGTATCCAGACCTCGTGCACCATCCATGCTCAGTGGTAGCCGCCGTCATGGAGCTGAGTACTTCAGTGTCTCCAGGTGTGCTCATTTGTCTCCCTCTTTGAAGGCTGTAAGTAAAGATATGTACTCCACAAGTTTTAGTGAGAGGTAATATTTTGAGGTGTACATTAGCTCAAACATCACCCAGAGATCATATGTCATAGCCTGTCTCGCTCCCCACCCACCTAAAGCTTTTCCATGGTGTTCCATGCACTAGACTCAGCTGTAGGCAGGTGGGAACCAAAACACATATGTGCGATACTCCAGCTGGCACAGATGCTTCTCTCATTGACAGGAGAAATTCGGTGTGCAGCCCAGATGACCCACCTCAGAATCCGAATGTGGCTGGCAAGCCTTCTCCTATTTTCAGGAGGCGTGCGGCCTGTTCATTCAACAACAGAACACGAGACAACGGAAGGTTATTGCACATATAGTACATTTTTTTCCTCTTTGTCCATTTCACAAATGTATGGCAAGCTTGCAAGAGACCAGAACCATTTGCATTTATCACTTATGCTGACAAGATTTCACTACCTTGCAGACATGGAAGGGCATTGTCATTCGACTTAAAGACTGAGGGAAGGGAGGTGGACTTTGTGCAGTATCTTGGAGACACCACGATGCTTTCAAGGTCAGTCATTTATGCATGTCACATGTACCCCCCTTCCCTTTGATGCCACAAAAGCGAAAGCTTCATAATTGTAAGCCAGCTGAATGTTACAGAAAACAAGACTGGAAAGTGTCCAGCAATCTCGATATCTGAAAGGATGGCATGATGTGTTTGGAAAGATTTTGCTGCAGCAGCACATCCCTTACCCCTCTCGGATTCTTGCTTAGATCTGAACTGGAAGATGTTGCATATGCACAGAAGATATGTGATGTTTCTGTGATTTGCAGTAGCTCCTTGAGACTGTGACAGGTATTACATGGCAAGTGTTTTCATTCCTCCTTCATGACTTGGGTGGCTATTACAAGGGCTCAAAATGACCCACAATTTGTAAGATGGAAATGTGACTAAATGTTGCAGGGCAAACTTTAGCTATCAAGCCGAGTTGCAGAGGCCTATGAAGCCAAGTGCTACACCTAAGATCACTGATGGGTTTAGGTAGTCCTCATCACATCACTTCACATGAAAGCACCAAGCTTCATTTTGTTGTCATCATTAGCTTTTTTGTGCAGTGTGGAATCTGTTGAAGTTGTTTGTGCAAATTCTCAGGTCTACAGCAAATGATGCTCCAAAGCAAGAGCATGTCGGTAAAGAGCAGGACCTTACCAGAGCAAGGCTTGATTCGGAGTATCTTACAACAGACTGGAAGCTGCAAAGGAGAGAGGTATGCTTCTCCTCAACTTAGCTACTTCGTGCAGACAGACTCATTGATGCTAATGATCACAGGTTCTTGACTTTTGATAATTGCCAAAGGTTTTCATTGACTCAAAAATGTTATCACCAACATCATGTGCATCCCCAAGGCAGGAAGCCACAATCAGGAGTGTCATTTAGTAGGTGCAACAGACTTTAGCAAGTGTTCAAGCAGAAGCTGTGAAGGTGAAAGTTTGGTAACACCCATGGGTGTTCACCATAAGTCAGACAGTTGCACTGCGGAAGTTTTGATGTCTTCTCAGAAAAAGATGATGCAAATGTCAGTCCATTTGGTGAACACCCATGGTATTTTAGGCTTTTGTTCTCATTTTCTAATCTGACAACAGCTCTTTGCCTTGTGCAGATTCCTAGGAAGTCAACAGGTCTTGACATCATAAATACAGAGCCAAAGCAAGGAGGTAGAAATCAAGGTCCAACAGTCAATGGTCTCAGATCCAACTCTGGAAGACTTTCCGGAACAATACCTCAAGAGTTCCGAAATGTTCTGGAAGGGAGTCAAGCAGGTGGTCTGTCTGATGAATCTTCATCTGTAACCACGACAACCAATGGGGCAGCTTCCTGGAGTCTCACAGAACATTCCCACTCCTTGCTGAACCAGCCATTGATGCCCTACTCTGAATGGACCATTGACTTCTCAGAGCTTCGAATTGGTGTTCGTGTGGGTATTGGTAAGTTGTCAGTGGGATCCAGGGATTTCAGATTTGTTTTTTGGTTCAAACTATTGGAAGCCCATGTGGTCCTTGTTTTTCTTTTCCCTGTTGTTTGTTATTCTATGTTTTTCCTTCTTATTGTGCATGCTCTTTTGTTTTTTTGTTTTTGTTTTTTTGCCCCCTGGTTTTCTCAATGGCTTTTTCCCTTCTATGTTGCTAGTTGCTAGCCAGAATCATGGCTAAGTCTTCCTGTTGCTTCTGGACTTGCATTAGAAACTCAATATGTAGGCTAGTGGTTACACTGGCCTATGCCTGTTGTAGGGAGCTGATGACGTCAGTGCATAAGTTGTGATAGATAAGTCACCATCATATGTGTTACTGTTGATGGCCCCTGAACAAGTGAAAGACTGTTGCTTTTGTACACACTGCTAGTTTTGTTGTTCAAGTTCTCCCCTTTGATATTCTTCTTCTTCTGAGTTGTTCAGTCCTTCTCTGGAATTCTTTCTTTGGGTTCAAGAGAAAGTTTTGGACCTTTTTTTCTGGCTTTTCCTAATGATGAGTATGGAGATTTCTGGAATCTCATGAGAGTCATTTGGTTCAATTTGTGTGCCATTTTTTTATCTTCAGGTGAACAGTCCCTTTGATAAAAATCAGAAGTCTGCCTCTGTTCCTGCTTTCACCCTGATTCATGTGGCAAAATCAAATTGTGTTCAGTTTGTGATTCCAAAAGCCCAGAGGCTGGGGATGAGGCATATGTCTTGAAGTTTTGGTGGGTTCACTTCAGGATCCTTTGGAGAAGTATTTCGTGGCATATGGAGGGGCACAGAAGTGGCCATCAAGGTCATGCTGGAACAGGACCTCAACTTTGAGAACACACAGGATTTTTGCAATGAAATTTCCATTCTGAGGTATATTGTTTGCTGGATAAATCAAGACAGCAGTTTGACTGGCAGATTCAAATTTTGTTTTTTCTTTCTCTCTTTTTATTCTAGCTTTGTTTCCATATGCACGACTTTTGGCATGCATGTTTAGGCCTGCCTTTTCCTGGTTCTGAACGAGTAGCCGTTGGCTTGATTGCATGTGTCCTTGCAGCCGTCTGCGACATCCCAATGGTACATACTTACCTTAAGCTGTTGTAATCCTCACAAGCTTCTTACAGCTTGAACAAGGATGCTACTGACTTTTTGGATTAGCTATGTCTCTTGACTGAGCCTTCTTGTGGCTTCTGGGAATGCAACAGAAACTGAGCATGGGGACGGTTGTGTAATAGTTTGCCTGAAATTGGGGGTCAGATTATTGTTTACTTCCTACACCCATCACCAGGAGCTGATGAAGTCAGTGGGGAGTCATGGCAGCTTGCTACTGCTGCTCATGGTGAAGGTGATGGTCTGACACTTTGTGAGCAATCCTCACAAGGTTATGACTGCACCCATCATAATGTTATCTTCAAAGTGTTGCTGTGCAGTTTTCTCTGAAACCTCATAGATATATCTTTGTGTTTTGTCTTCAGTGTGTAGTGTGTAGTTGTTGAGGATTCTCAATTCTATACATTGGCCTTGCAGTCAGATGAGCTGCACATAATGTAAATTACACCCTGAAACTCCCGAATCTGTCAGTCTGCAACCAACATTACCAGGAGTACTAGGTTCCAGGTTGTCATGTCGGGCACTTATGAAAAATGTGTGCACTTACCAGCAAGTTGAGTAATTTTGTTGGCTTGATAAGTTCTTTGGGATCAGCATAAGAATCACCTCTCTTTGTGAATGTTCAAGGGCTGAAAACTGTGGGCTGCAGTGATATTGTTCCTGGGAGCGTGCACTAAGCCACCACATCTGTCCATGGTCACTGAGTACATGCATATAGGATCACTCTATCGCCTTATTCACTTCAGTGGGCAAGGGAAGGGACTTAGCTGGCGCCGTCGCTTGAAGATGCTCCGTGATATCTGCAGGTTTGTTACAACATATGACATCCATGCCTAGGTGTAAAAAAATATAGGCGAATCTTAAAGGACCTGGAAATTTCCAAGGGCTGATATCTTTGAAAATTCTTGAATTACAGAGAGCAGAATGTTGATGCTTTGAAAGAACTTTGTGGTTGTGATTTTCACATTTGTACAGAACCTCATTTTGTCAAAGTGGATCAACTTTTGACCATCTACTGAGGACAAACACTCTGCCTATATCACATATGACCTTCTGTGATTTCCTCTTGTTTAGTGCAGGTCAACTGGGGTTTGATATATTTTTGGTGCAAGTGCAGGGGAATGATGTGTGTGCAGCGTATGAAAATCATTCATCGTGATCTTAAGAGTGCCAATTGCTTGGTTGACAAGCATTGGTCAGTCAAGATTTGTGACTTTGGCTTGTCAACAATTGTTATGGACTCTGCAGTCTGCAACCCAACTGCAGTTGGTACACCTGAGTGGACAGCACCTGAACTTTTGCGCAATGAGCTAGTCACAGACAAATGTGATGTTTTCAGTTTTGGTGTCATCATATGGGAGCTTGCCACTTTGAAGCGTCCTTGGGAAGGTGTCAAACCAATGGAAGTAAGTCTACTTCACCCTTAGCGCCAGATTCTGGGCTTAGTGGTATTGGGTTTTAGCAGGTTCGATTCATGATGCTTACATGACCAACTGTGGCAGGTCCAATACTCAGTCAGGTCAACCTTTGGTACATGCAATTTCACTATTGGTTTCAATCTTGCAGCTATTCCTGAGCTCTCCAGTAGGCCTCTGCTCATTAAATGAATCTTTGTCATGAAGTGGACTGTTGGTTGTGGGTGCTGCAGGTGGCAGATGCTGTGGCTCACCATGGAGCACGACTTGAGATACCAGGGGGACTCATTGGTACACTGATAGCAGGTAATGTACATCTCCAACACCTTTCTCTTGTTTTGAGAAACAATAAGTGAGGAGAAAGATGTTTCTCTAAACAGGAGCTCACTGTCTTTCTTGTCACGGTTCTCTTATGACCACCATACAAGGGGTATACGTAGCAAGTGAATCTTTCTGTTGAAGCTCTTCTCATGACCCAACCATCAATGTTTCCTCTGGAACAGGAGCAACATTAGAGACTCTGGAAGTGATCAGTTGTAAAAAAGTTCACAAAAAACTGATATGTAGGATCAAGGAGTTTCATGAACCAATCCTAAAACAAACTTCCTGACAAATTTTAGATCTGCTGCCTTGTTATTCATACTTAAATTTATTCTAATATTGTGTGCCAATGGGCTGTCATACTTTCAAACCAATGGCGTGTGCAGATTGTTGGCAGGAAGTCCCAGCAGCCCGGCCAAGCTATGAGGAAATTCTGACACGCCTTCATGAATGTGAGTTCCTTCAGAGCTGATGGACAGAGTCGTAAAGTTGGAACTTCTGTATGTATCTTGGATTCACTTCATGTACTATCAGATTTGTTTGGTTGGGAATAGTTTTTTTTCCTTCCAGGTACAATCTACTACCCTATTTGCAGATCTGTCCCTGAACCAAGCTTCCATTTGTAGAATGAAGAGCAGTTGAAAATTTTGAATTCAAACAAGAAAAAGCATAAAAAAGGGGGATAGACTTTTATATCCTCTGGGGTGACAAAAGGAGAGCGTATGTAGGTATCATTGAAACTATCAAGGGTGATGGGTAGGATGGGTAAACAGGGTTTTCCTAAAAAGTGTCCAGCATTCTCCAGCTGGCTGATGAGATGATAATTTTTTGCATTAGAATTCAAGTATTCAACTGCACTGTAATGGACAAAACATTAGTATATGGACAAAACATAGTAATTAAGTACATGTTCAACTGTTTTCTGGCAATGCAATCATCAATTGTGGAGAAACATACTATTAGGTGAACTTCACATCTGAACACAATACATGTATTCCCCACAATTCCACTTGTGGTATGATGGAGTGCACCAGAAAATAATGGTAAGACATTGTGCCAAATCCACATCTGTGACACAATTGAAGAAACAGTTCAATTACAGTGTGCTAAACTGATCATATTATCTGGGAGATGAAGTGCTGAATGTAAATCTAATGGCGAGAGCATCTCCACCAGTGCTTAGTATGCAACTCCAGACAGTACAATTTGTTGTGAAAAAGTCAAAATGTGCTGGTTTAGCTCAGAAAATTGGTTTTTCTGCACCAAATTTGTGCAGCTTGCTGGGGCTGGTAAAAGGTGCAACACAGTTGTGTACCTCCAAAAAGAGCGTAATAAATTGGACCTAATTGTGGCTCAGTATTTATGATTAGTCGATCGTAATGATTGGTCCAGATGGTTTGCTATTAGTAGTCCCCACGGATATGCAGTTATAGTTACAGTTCTTTTGGTGGGGTTGCCAAAAAAAAACACAGCTAAACTTAGACATTTAATTTTATTCTCCAGATGAGGTGGAGATGCTGAGGGAAAAAAAATGCTGGTATCTAGAAAAGTGAAAAGCTTTTGTATCCATTTGCTTCAGGCTTCAATTTGTATTTCAAGCCAAATGTTCACTCTAATGACAGCCCCCTAAAACAATTCCCAAACTCTATCAAAGGACTGAAACTCTGAATGCAACACTCTGGAGCAGGAGGCTGATATTCTAACTAAATCATTAGGTAGAATTAGATTTCAAATTCTCAAAAAAATGATAGGAGTAGAGAATTTCTTGTAGTCATGCCATAGAAGTCCTCACTAAGATTTTTAAAAGGTGAACTTGCTATTATTTCTTTTTACAAATATTTGCAAACACATATCAAACGTGCAATTATAGAGATAAGTCTAAATTGTACATAAAGGGATCAAAAGTGAGGAGGGTGTATACATTTTAGAAGCTAGTGTCATGCATTCTTATGTCAATGCTTACAACCATTGATATCAACCCACATACAACACATAACACATAAATATCTTAAATGGTACAACACATTCAAACCCATAAGATATGACTCACTTGCAACAAGCAAAAATCCAAGCTCAAAACATAAAATGCAAAACAACAAAAAACCATGTGCAAAAAAAACTTGGGTAAAAACACAAAATGGACACATTGTGTAACACCCATTGACACAAGTCCATCACCAAAGCGCGATATGTTGGAGCCAACATAAAGAGGGATGAGTTTTGGGATACTTGTGCCAACTTTGTACACATGGTGGAACTAGTCTAATGGTATTCCGTGCATTTGATGGCAAACAACCTTGCATTGGGAAGGCATAATTTATCATGAAAACATTGGAACAAAATGTTTTATCATTACGAGATCAATCGTTTTCATTACCATCAAACCTTGCAGATGAGATTGAATATCAATTTTACCACTAATGGAAGATGTTAACAACTAATCTACATTATGTAGGAGCCCTTTTCAATCCATAATTATTGGTTGAAGCATGTTTACATGATGATGCAAATGCCAAGGAAACACTCAACTATGTGTTACAAATAACACTAATAACATGATGACCTTGCCCAAACTTTTAAGGACTTTGTTGAGTTTGTTGAAAGTGGAAGGCCTTTTTTCAACCACCTCCCCCCCCCCCCATTCACACCCCCAACTTCCCCCCCCTTGATGGGTGAATTTGTTTTGAAA
>Ga0116227_10010186_pt1 | contig 16568 bp, 10 predicted proteins | sample S1TSphgellanicum_FD_89693 | JGI IMG/M metagenome (GOLD analysis project Ga0116227, IMG submission 89693) | Host-associated microbial communities from peat moss isolated from Minnesota, USA - S1T2_Fb - Sphagnum magellanicum MG | ecosystem: Host-associated > Plants > Peat moss > Unclassified...
ATCCTTCCAATAATATGCGAATTAGCAATAATACTTATTAATCTAAATTTCATTACCTATATCAGCGAATTTAGTCAATGAAGCCATAATCTGGTTCGAGAATTGCCCACTTAGGGGAGCAAAGATTTTCAGGAATGAAAATCACTCAAAAACCCCATTTCTAGCTATTAGGATGGGGTTTTTCATTTCCCATCACAAACACTTTAATTTCCACTAACCTTTTTAAACATCATTCTGTTCTAGTTTAGAACAGGCAGCTCGTCTTCACCAAAATGCTGTAGGCAATGTAAATTTTAAGCTGTGAGCAAGAACCAAATGGCATAGCTACCCTGCCGGGTATCCGATTTTTGTTTAATCCAATGGATTTATGTATGTTTAGTTGAAAATTATAACGGATAACTATGCTTGGAGAACTAAATAAAAGAGAGATCATCGATTTGTTAGAGCGCCAATTTATAGGCCGTTTGGGATGTCATGCAGATGGTGAAACTTACGTTGTGCCTGTAAATTATGCATATCAAAACAATGCGGTATATGCGCATTCAGGTGAAGGAAAAAAAATAGAAATGCTCCGTGCAAATCCAAAAGTATGTTTTCAGGTTGATGAAATTGATAGTATGTTCAAATGGAAAAGCGTTATCCTATGGGGAACATTTGAAGAGTTGAAAGGCGAAGAGCGCCAACAGGCTATGCAAGGTTTAATACTCCGTATCATGCCTAAGACCGATGATCCTTCGCGGGCACCTTCTCATGCAATAAGTTCTTCACTTTATGACAGCCTGATTGTTTACCGCATCAATATCAAAGAAGCAACAGGCCGTTTCGAGGCACATGGTGAATAATCACCGCTTATTCCTATTCAAGTTAAGGACCTTAATGACCGGTATTCATTTTGTGTTTTTGTTAAAAGTATGGTAAAGTGTTGCTTCATTCAAGGCTGAAAATCACTTTTATTTTTAAATATCTCTTCATGTTAATTTAGCGGATAAGTAATAATTACAAAAATTAGCTAAATTCGCACTTAGGAAACGGGCATAGCACATATTTTTTATAAAGCAGTGAACCATTACCTTTAAGCCAGAAAACAGATTCCTGAAAATAAACAATGAAAAATGATTAATGGATAAAACCAATTTAATAGACACCATATCTATAGTAACCATATTAATCTGTTTATTTTTATCTGCTTTTTTAGTTACTGTTAAAACAGAACATAAATTAAGCAACCGCCTTTTTGCTTTTTTTTTAGTTTTAAATGCAATTGACATTAGTGTAAATTTAGACTACCTGTATGCGGGCTCTTTAAATGCAAGAGTTTTTGTAAGCTCAATTTTTTTTCTGCAGCTACCCGCTTTTTATTTGTATGTCCTATCTGTTTGTTATTCAGATTTTAAACTAAAAACTAGGTATTTAATACATGCAGTTACTTTTTTAATAGCAAACTTAATCTTGTTGCCTCGATTTTATTGGGTTGATTTAGCTGCTAAAATTAGTTTTCTAGAAAATAGTGGAAGTAGGTTGGAAATACAGTTTAATCATGTTTTAATACATGCTCAAATTGTATTGTACCTTATGGCTGCTTTTATAGTTTTAAGAAAAACCAAAAAGATTTATCTAGAAAATTATACTGGGGCAAGTATAGAATCATTAAATTGGTTATTTCAGTTTACTTCTGCATTGTCGGTGTTTTTTGTAGTTGCTCTATTAAAAAATATTTTTAAGTTTAGCGAATACCCCAGCATTTCTGAAGGTTTAAAAAATGGACTTTACTTATTTGAGCTGATTATTATTTTTTGGTATTTATTTAAAGCACTGAATAATCCATCGCTGTTTAAAACTGTTGACTCAAAATTAAAACTTGTAAAAAATATAATCTCTGAAGAAAAAGATAAGAACGAATTACTGGCAGATGAAAAAAAGTACGATGAAGAGTTATTGAAATTAAAGTTGTATATGACAGAGGAAAAACCATTTCTTAATCCTGCATTAACAATTCTAGATGTTTCTAAAGAATTGAGTATTCCTGTTCGTGATTTGTCTATTTTAATTAATCATAAATTAGGACAGCATTTTTATGATTTTGTTAATACGTATCGGGTCGAAAATGCTATGCGTATTTTAAAAGATACTACAAAGAGTAAGGTTACTGTTTTAGAAATTTTATACCAAGTTGGCTTTAATTCGAAATCTTCTTTTAATACAGCTTTTAAAAAACATACAGGAAATACACCGACAGATTACCGTAAGTGTTTGTAGTATAGTTTTTTGAGATTACTCGTACTCTTGTTCTAAAAGATCCGAACCCATTTTTTTTAACAAATGAGTTCGAGTGCATTTATTCGGTCGCAGAGCTTTAAGCTCTTCTGCACATTTGTATCGAAATAATTTTTAACCTAAAAAACGATACAATGAAAACTTCATTAAAATTTCTAGCAGGGCTATTGTTAATCAGCAGCTTTTCTTTTGGACAAGACCTCTCCAAAAAGATTGATTCGATCATAAAAGACAGTTATCAAAAAAATCCTGACGTAGGTATTAGTGTTGGGTTTATCAAAAACAATGAAGAATACTATACTGCCTATGGAAATTTGAATGCTCAAAGTCAAATAGACATTAATAAAAATTCCATATTTGAAATCGCATCTATTACCAAAATTTTAACTTCAAATTTAATTGCACAAGCAGTTATTGACCATAAAATAAAAATAGATGATTATATTGATAACTTCCTTCCAAAGGCATATGTTTTACATAAAAATCTTAAAAACAAAATAAAAATTTCAGACTTGGCATCTCATCAATCTGGGTTGCCTGATATAGATTTTGGAAAGTTGATAGGATTGGATCCACAACAGCCTGTAAATAGCGTAACTGAAAAAACATTGGCCACCCTGATCAATAATTGCAGTGAATTAAAAGATTATGGGAAATACCGTTACTCTACAATTGGATATACTTTACTCGGACAAATATTAGAAAACGTGTACAATAAGAGTTACGATGAAATTATTAGAGGCCAAATAATAGAGCCCTTACAGATGACAAATACACTAACAAAAGATTTTAATGTGAAAAATAGAACAGTTGGCCACAATCCTGATGGTGGTATTCAGGAATTTTTCAAATGGAACATTACGGCACCAGCTGGATTAATAAAATCTAATGCCTCTGATATGGTTACGTTTTTAAAAGCAGTTTTAAATAAAGAAAGTGCAATAGGTAAGGCGGCGATAATTGTGGAAGAAACTTTTTATAAAGATGAAAATAGAGAAATGGGATTGGGCTTAAACATCATAAGAGATGATCAAAATACAATTTATATCAAGTCAGGAGACTCTATGGGACAATCTTCTATTATAGGTTATAATAGAACTAAAAACTGGGGCATTATCATCCTTCTAAACCAAAGAAACTCAAAAATGAGGCAAAACCTATTAAATGAAATTAATGAACAAGTATTGAAATAATAAGCCAGCTGGCAATTACCGTATTACATACTGTAAATTGCCAGCTAATTGACAGTCAGTTTGTTAATTTTGTTTCGGATGGAATAAGAACAGAGAGATCCCTGATGTTTCTAATAACTATCGTTCAATTTTGGGTCAGGTTGCTGGATACTTTATAGGTGCGATAATAGATTAGGAAACTATTTGTAAATAAATTACAAAAGACCTTAACTTTTTGTGCTGTTAATTATTTGTTAAACATTTATTAATATTCGATTCTAAATTTGACTGTAATCAAGCAATCAAATATAAACAATGAGCAACATTATTTTAAGTGCCGATATAGGTGGATCCCATATTACCGCTGCACTTATTGAACTAGAAAAAAAACAAGAAGTTAAAGGATCATGGTCAAGAAAAAAACTGGATTCGCAAGGAAAGGCTGCAGATATTATTGATGCCTGGGCAGAGACCTTAGCACATTCTGCAGGTACTCATGACATGGCTACATTGAAAGTCAATATTGCAATGCCAGGACCGATGAATTACAGCAAAGGAATTAGTAAAATTAAAGCACAGGGGAAGTATGAGTCGCTTTATGGTTTGAATATTAAAGAAATGTTGGCAAATCGCCTTCATATCAAACCTTCCGCTGTTCATTTTATGAACGATGCCGCATGCTTTTTACAAGGTGAAGTTTTTAGTGGAAGTCTGGAAGGGTATAATCATGCCATAGGCTTAACTTTGGGAACCGGCTTGGGTACCTCTTATCTGGTAGATGGTAAGGCTGTTGATTCTGGTTTATGGTGTATGCCTTTTTTAAAGGGTATTGCCGAAGATTATATATCTACCAGGTGGTTTATCCGTCGTTTTGCCGAATTGAGTGGTATTGTCATTAAAGATGTAAAAGATTTGATTGACAACTATAAAGGTTCACCTTATTTTAGTGTTATATTTTCAGAGTTCAGCCTAAATTTAGCCAGATTTATCTACAAATTTGCCCGGAAGAAGATGCCTTTAGCAGCGGTACTGGGCGGTAATATTGCACAGGCAGATGATCATTTTATAGAGGATACCAGAAGACATTTGGTTATGCTTATGGGGTATAGTTTAACTGTTAAAAAATCAATTTTGGGAGAGAAAGCTGCATTGTTAGGTGCCGGATCAGCAAGCTTGTAACCAACAGCTCAAAAGTAATTTCAAAACTTGCAGATATATACTATATTCGTAATTGTTATTATGAAGGCCAAATACCTGCTCCTTACTTTATCTGTTTTTTTTGTTTTTTGCTGTGACAAAAGCTTTTCACAATCCTATGGTCTTGGTTTTTATAGTCATGAAGTTGTACAGGACCAGCGGACAGGCCTTGATTTAAGTCCAGGGAAAACACTTTGTTTTAGCTCAAGTTTTGAAGTTGCTTTTGACCTTAGTTTTATGCCCGATAAAGATGATTATTTTGGCTATATTCTTCGCTTTGTAGATAACAACAATAAAAATATAGATCTGATTTATGATAAGGATCCTAATGAAAAGAATCATTTTAAGTTAATCATAGGGGATAAATTCTCCAAAATTGCTTTTAATATCCCGGCCAATGTTTTATTCAATTCCTGGAATAGAATAAAATTCAAGTTTGATTATGAAAAGCAATTGCTTTATGTATCCTATGGTACGTTTTCGTCTCAAACCAGTTTGGAGCTTAAGCAGGGCGATTGTTTTAAAATTCTATTTGGGGCAAATGAATACTTGGGCTTTAAAACAACTGATGTGCCCCCCATGAAAATCAAAAGCGTAAAGATTTCAGAAGAAGGAAATGTAAAATATGCATGGAACTTAGATGGATACGAAGGGGTTGTTGCGAAAGAACAGATTAATAATAAAGATGCATCTGTAGTTAATCCACTGTGGATAAAAAAACTCCACCATGAATGGCAATTGCTTAAAAATCTTTCGGTTAAGGGCGCTGTGAGTGTAGCTTTTGATGCGAAGCATGAAGTTTTAAATATTGTTGGATTAGATTCCCTGTTTAAATATCATGTGAAATCAGGAAAATTACAGTCTGTTGCTTATTCTTCTGGGAATCAAAATCTTTTGAGAGGTAACCAGTCTTTGTTTGATGATAAGAACGACCGTTTACTGAACTTTTATATTGATCAGAAAGTGGTGAGTGTATTTGATACCCTTCATAAAAAATGGAGCAGGAATTTTAGCTTGAATACACCGATTACGGATTTCTGGCAATACAATAAATTTTATTCAGCGGCAGACTCATCTTTGTATCTGGTTGGTGGTTATGGCCATTTCTTTTATAAGAACCAAATTCAGCGCTATCATTTCCCGTCTGGCACTTGGCAAACAGTACAGGTATCTGGCGATAAATTTATTCCTAGATATTTAGCGGCTTTAAGTAGCACTCAGCAGGGTGCCTATATTTTTGGTGGGTATGGCAGTTCTACAGGGCAGCAAATGTTAAATCCAAGAAATTTATATGATCTGCTTTATTTTGATGTTAAGAAGAAATCTATAAAGAAAGTTTATGAATTGAAGATTGACGGGGAAGATTTTGTTTTTGCCAATTCCTTCATCATAAATGAAAAATCTAATACTTATTATGCCCTAATATTTCCAAAGCATAAATTTAAATCACACTTACAGCTTATTCAGGGGTCATTATTAAAACCGGAATATAAGCTTAGTGGCAGCCCGATACCGTATCTTTTTCATGATATCAACTCTTTTGCCGATCTTTTCTATTGTGCAGAAAGTAAAAGATTTATTGCCGTCACTTTATTTAGAGATGAAAGTGATCATACAAATATTCAGATTTATGCGCTAAACAGTCCGCCAATTAATGCAGATCCGAAGCTTATCACAACATCAAAAAAGAACACCTATATTATTATCTCAATCCTGCTGATTGCACTTGTTGGAGGCTGGTTAATTTATGCCAGAAGAAAAAAGCAACAGCAGGCAATACTAGCTGTGCAGCCACAAGTGGTTAGCAACGAAATGGAAATCGCGATTCCTGCTCAAGTTGCCAGCTCAATAAAAGAAAACGTAGGAGAATTTAAGTCTGCTATTTTTCTGTTTGGCGACATGCAGGTTTTTGATAAGCAAGGACAAGAAATAACCAAACAATTTACGCCCTTAATTAAAGAGCTTTTTCTAGTTATATTATTGTATACCATTAGATGGGAGCGTGGCATTAGCTCAGAAAAATTGAAAGAGTTGTTGTGGTTTGATAAATCAGAAGAAAGTGCACGGAACAACAGATCTGTTAACATTGCAAAGCTGAAAAGTATTTTAGAAAAGATTGATCATTGTATGGTTTCAAAAGAGACAGGATACTGGAAGGTGAATTGTGATTTCGAAAGTGTTTATGTAGACTATCAACAGTACTTTTCAATTATAAATGACAAGAAAAAACTCAATAAAGAAAAAATCTCTGAACTTGCAAAAATAATTAAGCGGGGATCATTCTTGCCAAATACCAGTTATGAATGGATGGATCAGTTTAAGGCTGAGATTTCTAATGAAATTATTGATACCTATCTTCATTTTGCAAATTCAATCACTATTGGAGCGGATCCGGAGCTGCTCATTGAATTGGCCAATTATATCTTTTATTTTGACTCTATAAATGAAGAAGCGATGGTGATCAAATGTAAGGCACTGGCGCATTTGGGCAAACACTCTCAATCTAAAAATACTTATGAGAACTTTTGTAAGGAGTACAAGCTTTTATATGGCGATGACTTTGAGCGAAGTTTCAATGATGTGCTATCTGATTAAGCTTGGCTTATAGCCAATTTATAATTCCTTTTTTTTGTGTAATTTTTTTGGTAGATATTGATTAATTAATGCGAGGCCTTTAAAAAGTCCTTTTATTAATGATTTATTATGTATTAATTAATAATATGCGCGTATTCTTGGTTACAAATTAATAATAGACGACCGGTTATTCCGGCAGCATTATAAAATGAATACTAACCAAATACTAAACACAAACTGAACACAAATTACTAATGAAAATTTCTAAGAAGTACATTTTTTGTATGGCTATTTTAGGCCTTGCAATCAATAGTTTCGCACAAACTGGAAAGAAAAAAACAGTACCTGTTAAAAAAGTAAATGCTGCAGCTGTATCCACGGCAGATATTGAAGCTGGAAAAGCGCTCATTCAAAAGTCTGATTGTATGTCCTGCCATAAGGTAGATGTGAAATTAATAGGCCCCGCTTTTAAGCAAGTGGCGGCAAAATATCCGGGAACAGAACCTAATTATACAGCTCTATCGACCAAAATTATATCAGGAGGCAGTGGCGTTTGGGGACAGATTCCTATGGTTGCACATGCCTCATTATCTCCAGCCGACGCGAAAAAAATGGCCAGTTATATTCTTTCGTTGAAATAAAAAATAAGCCAGAAAGCTACAACCAAATATGAAAAAAAATAAGAAACTTGTATTGAGTATACTCCTGCTGTCTATGCTCATATACACTTGTAAAGTATCCAATCAAGTTGTAAAGCGTGATGCCAATGGAAATATTATTGTAAACAAGAACCCTTCACCAGCTTATTTGTCTCCTCAGGAGAGTTTGAAAACCATACACCTACCAAAAGGATATCACTTGGAACTGGTGGCAAGTGAACCTATGATTCATGAGCCAGTGGCGATTACATGGGATGGAAATGGCAGAATGTATGTAGCCGAAATGAACACTTATATGCAAGATGCAGAGGGAACCGGTGAAATGAGGGCTTTAAGTAGAATTAAACGATTGGAAGATACCAATGGTGACGGAAAAATGGATAAATCAACTGTGTTTATAGACAGTTTAGTTTTACCACGAATGATCCTTGCACTGGATGATAGAATTTTAGTAAATGAAACCAACTCCAATAACATCTATAGTTACCGGGATACCGATGGTGATGGGATAGCTGACGAAAAAAAATTGGTTTTCAGAAATGATGAGAGGAGCACCAGCAATTTAGAGCACCAAAAAAGTGGCTTAATGTGGAATCTGGACAATAAAATTTATGTGACCGTTGAAAATAAACGTTATTACTATGAAGACGGTATGCTTAAAGCAGAGTACCTTCATGAAGGTCCGGGTGGCCAGTGGGGTTTAACCAGCGATAATTATGGCCGGTTGTTTTTCTCTGCTGCGGGAGCAGAGACACCGGCACTTAACTTCCAGCAAAACCCCTCGTATGGCAGGTTTGATTTTAATGATCAATATGATAACGAGTTTAAAGCTGTATGGCCAATTATTTCTACTCCTGATGTTCAGGGTGGTTTAAATAGATTAAGGGCAGACAGTACCCTCAATCAGTTTACTGCCTGTACAGGTCAATCGATATTTAGAGGCACTGCACTGCCTGCAGATGTTCAGGGAGATCTTTTTATATGTGAACCAGTAGGCCGCCTGATCAGACGTGCAAAAGTGATAAATACAAATGGTAAGATTACGTTGAAAAACGCTTACAATAAAGAAGAATTTATCGCTTCTACAGATATGAATTTTAGGCCTGTAAACAGTGTAACTGGGCCAGATGGCTGCTTGTATATTGTGGATATGTACCGTGGAATTATACAGGAAGGAAACTGGACAAAGAAAGGAACTTATTTGCGTAAACAAATTGATGAAAAGAAGTTTGATAAAAACGTTGGCCGTGGACGGATTTACCGGCTGGTATATGACGGAATAAAGCCTGATAAAAAAGCACCTAAGCTGTTGGATATGACTACTGATAAATTAGTCCCTTATCTGGCAGATGCCAATGGCTGGTACCGTGATAATGCCCAAAAACTAATTGTTGTTCGTGGCGACAAATCTGTTGTTCCGGCACTGAAGGCAATGGTACTGAATAAAGGAACAGGGCAGCTAGGTCGCATACATGCTTTGTGGACATTGAATGGGCTAAAAGCCTTAGATAAGGAAACATTGATACAGGCACTTCGTGATCAAGATGCTGAAGTTCGTAAAACCACTGTATGGATAGCTGATGAGTTAGTGAAAAAGGGAGATGAACAAATTATTAATGCTTTGGAACCATTAAAAAACGATCCCAGTGCAGACGTACGTTTTCAGTTGGCCTTAACAATGCGATTTAACAAATCAGAAAAAACACAGGGGATCATTCAATATATGGTGAATAAGTTTCCTGAGAACAATATGTTGATTGAATCGCAAAAAAACTTCGAGAATAAAAATAATGCTCGTGAACTGGCTGCAAAGAAAGCAGCGGCACTTACAGAAGAAGACCAAAAGGTGCTTCTTAAGGGGAGCATCATTTTTAAACAGCTTTGTGCCATTTGTCATGGAGCAGATGGAAAAGGGGTGAGTATAGGTGGAAGCAACATGCCAGCACCGCCTTTAGCAGGAGTAAAAGATGTGAATGGAGACCCCGAAAAGTTAATCAAAATTCTGCTTCATGGATTATCTGGACCAGTTGACGGGAAAACTTATGCAGATGCCATGCCTGCACTAGGCGGTAATGATGATGAATACATCGCATCTGTCATTAGTTATATCAGAAATGATATGGGCAACAAAGCTTCTATCGTTAAACCTGCAGATGTGAAGAAGGTGAGAGAAGCACATAAGGGACGGGATAAGAGTTGGACAATTAAAGAGTTGCAAAGTACAGCAAAGTAAAACAAAAATACATATCGACATCCAGTGATGGCTCTAAAAAAGAGGCAAATGGGTGTGTATTACATAAAAATTCAATCAATACGTTAATCATAAGTCGTTAGAATGTTAAAAAATATTTTTCAATTGAATGTCAGGAATTCGCTGCTTCCAATCCTGCTTGTCGTTGTCAATGGATTTGCCAGCGCTCAGGTAAAAACATATGAAGGTTCAGGTAATTTAAAATATATCGATCCGCAGATCGGTAATGTCGGGCACCTGTTACAGCCAACCCGTCCAACTGTACAATTGCCCAATCAAATGATCCGGATGTTTCCACAGCGGAAGGATTATATGGATGATCAGATTTCAAGTTTCCCTTTAAATGTGGTTTCGCATCGGTTGGGAGAGGTATTTGCATTAAAGCCTTCCACCCAAAATCTGAGCCCCGGTAGTTGGAAAGTAAAAATGACCTATGACAATGATCTGGAAATTACCCGTCCGTGGTATTACAGTACTTATCTTATTGATGATGAGGTTAAGGTAACTTTTACTCCGGGTAAAAAGACAGGATATTATAAATTTCAATTTCCTGTAAAAGGAAATAAAGCATTGCTTTTTGAAAACTATAACCAGGGTTTGAATGAGTTTAACTTTATTTCTGCCAATGAAATTACCGGCATAGAGGTTTATCATGGTAACATTAAAGTTTATCTATATGGGGTTTTTAGTGATGGAGCTGTTGTAGGTACGGTACAAAACAATCAGATGTCGGCTGTGCGTAAGGTTAATGGAAAGAACGCAAGCGCCTGGGTTAGTTTTCCTCAAAATACTACAGGTACTATTGAATTTAAATATGCCATATCCTATGTTAGTGCAGAACAGGCTAAAAGGAACTATAGTAATGAGTTGAAGAATGTGAGCTTTGATCAGCAGGTTGCTATTGGAGAGGCCGCATGGAGTAAAGTGATTAATCAAATCAAAACTACCGATGCTACGGAGGCACAAAGACGTTCATTTTATACCGCTATATACCGTTGTTATGAGCGCATGGTCGACATTACAGAAGACGGACAGTATTTTAGCGGATTTGATAATAAGATACACCAGAGTAACCGTCCTTTTTATGTGGATGACTGGGCTTGGGATACTTATTTAGCTCATCATCCGCTCCGTATTATCTTAAATCCTGTTCAGGAAGAGGATATGTTAGACTCCTATGTAAAGATGTATGAGCAGAGTGGATGGATGCCTACTTTTCCGGTGTTATTTGGTGATCATGCTTGCATGAATGGCTTTCATTCTACAGTGAGTTTTTTAGATGCGCACAGAAAAGGGTTAAAAAACTTTGATCTGGATAAAGCCTATGAGGGCGCGGCGAAGAATGCGAATGAAGCAACTATGCTTCCATGGAGAAATGGCCCAAAAACAGAATTGGATGATTTTTATCACAGTAAAGGCTATTTTCCGGCACTGAATATTGGTGAAAATGAATATGTGGAAACGGTTGATCAGTTTGAGAAGCGTCAGGCAGTAGCAGTTACCTTGGGCCACAGTTATGATGATTGGGCATTAGGGCAGTTGGCCAAAGACATGGGGAAACAACAGGATTATACCAAGTTTAATTTGAGAGGTCAGAATTATAAAAAGTTATGGAGTGATGAAGCGCAGCTGTTTTTGCCAAAGGACAATAAAGGCAATTGGATTAAAATTGATCCAAAGTTTGATGGAGGCATGGGAGGAAGAGATTATTATGATGAGAACAATGGTTGGACCTATATGTGGCAAGTACAACATGATGTAGATGGCTTGATTGGTTTAATGGGTGGAGGAAAGGCTTTTGAGAATAGATTGGATCAATTATTCAGAGAGCCTTTGGGCAGAAGCCAATATGAGTTTCAGGCAAGATTCCCGGATGTGACAGGAATAGTTGGCCAGTTTTCTATGGGGAATGAACCGAGTTTCCATATTCCTTATTTGTATAATTATACGGCATCTCCATGGAAAACGCAGAAGCGAATCCGCTTTTTGTTGGACACCTGGTTTAAAGACAATGTGTTCGGTATCCCTGGTGATGAAGATGGTGGCGGAATGACTGCATTTGTTGTTTTCTCTGCAATGGGCTTTTATCCTGTAACTCCTGGAATACCTGTATATACAATTGGTAGCCCTGTTTTTGAAAAAGTAGCCATTGATTTGCCGAATGGAAAAACTTTTCAGGTCATTGCTAATAAAAGTTCAGTGGTAAATAAATATATTCAAAGTGCAAAATTTGATGGCAAAGTACTGGATACTCCCTGTTTTACCCATGAACAACTGATTGCTGGTGGTAAGCTGGAACTGGAAATGGGACCATTACCAAACAAAACATGGGGAACAGGACAAAATTTAAAAATATCAAAGTAAATAATCATGAAGCGAGAAATATATTTACTATTGATGTGCTGCATAATCACAGGTTTTGGTTATGCTCAAAATAAACACGGCAAACAATCTAGGTTTCCAAGCTATAAAGGATTGGTTATGACAGGTTATCAAGGTTGGTTCAATGCAAAAGGAGATGGTGGTGACAGAAACTGGAATCATTACGGTAAGGTAGATCAGGAAAGCGTAGGCATAGAAATCTGGCCAGAGGTTGCTGAATATAAGAAGACGTATAAAACGCCTTTTAAACATGGTAATGGAGACAATGCTTATCTATTCAGCTCCTATGATGAGTCATCGGTACAGCTTCATTTTAAATGGATGCAGGACTACGGTATAGATGGTGCTTTTATACAGCGGTTTGTAACCAACCTTAAATATAAGCAGGGGCTTAATCATAATAATAAAGTGTTGGCCTCTGCTTTAAAGGCTGCGGAGAAAAATAAACGTGCAATTTCAATTATGTATGATTTCTCCGGTATGAAAGATGGAGATGAACAAATCGTGATCAATGATTTTAAACAACTTGTTGATAGCATGAAACTAACCAACAGAGGCAATAACCAAAGCTATTTATACCACAATGGGAAACCTTTAGTTGCCCTTTGGGGAGTTGGCTTTAATGACAATAGAAGCTATTCTTTAAAAAATGTGCAAAGGATTATGGATTTTTTGCAAAATGATCCTGTTTATGGCGGTTGTTCCATATTGCTTGGCGTGCCAACACAGTGGAGAGAGCTATCAGGTGATACAGAACCTAATCCTGAGCTGCTGGCAACTTTCAAAAAAGCAGCTATCATTCATCCATGGTTTGTAGGGCGCTTTACTGAAGCCCGTATTCCAAAAATGATGGATAGAATTGTGGCTGATATTGCTTGGTGTAAAGCCAATAAAGTAGATTATGTGCCCGTTCTTTATCCTGGTTTTAGTTGGCATAATATGAAGCCGGAGTCTCCTTTAGATCAGATTCCTAGAAACAAAGGACGGTTTTTTTGGAAGCAACTGTCAGGAGTTATACAAAACGGAGCCGAAATGATTTATGTCGCTATGTTTGATGAGGTAGATGAAGGAACAGCGATTTTTAAAATCAGTAAAAACCCTCCAATAGGCAATATTGAATTTGTTAAGCCAGAAGAAGATATCCCTTCAGATTATTATTTGTACCTGAGTGGCTTTGCGGGTAAAATGTTGAGAAAAGAAATTCCTTTTCAGTTGGATATTCCAGCACCAAAAAAGTAAATACATATTAACTAAACAACTAACCAAATGAACGATTTAAAAATCAAAGTACCTTTTACCGATAAAAAATTTTTGGTCACACTCGTTTTTGTCACCTCACTTTTCATGTTTTGGGGCATTGCCATTACTATGGCTGATGTATTGAACAAGCACTTTCAGCATACCATGAGCCTTTCCAAATCTCAGTCGGCCTTTGTACAGTTTGCTGTTTTTGGCGCTTACGCAGTAATGGGCATACCTGCTGGGTTATTTATGAAACGCTTCGGCTATAAAAAAGGGGTGCTTCTAGGCTTATCGCTTTTTGCATTGGGTGCTTTTTTATTTGTACCTGCGGCCAACATCTCTTCTTTTGCATTTTTCGGTGTGGCCTTATTTATTGTAGGGTGCGGTTTATCTACATTGGAAACAGTGGCACACCCATTTGTGGCTTCTTTGGGCGATCAGCGGACGAGCGACCAGCGCATTAACTTTGCACAGTCTTTCAATGCCGTAGGCGCAATGCTCGGCCCGGCTATTGGAAGTTTCTTTTTGTTGCGCAATAATGTTGAAGGAAGTACAGACCTTACTTCAGTAAAAATACTTTATGTTGTAATTGGAACAGTAATTTTACTGGTCGCCGTATCATTTTCTTTTGTAAAAGTACCGGAAACTACAGATCCACATGCAGTTTCTGAGACTGATCTTGATGCGGTAAATGTAGATGTAGCACCAGATAAAAGACTGATTGACCATAAACACTTTGTTTGGGCTGTTGCCGCACAATTTTTTAATGTTGCTGCTCAGGCAGGTACCTGGGCATTTTTTATCAACTATGGGCATGAAAAGATGGGCTTTAGTGATGCAAAAGCAGGTAATTATATGGTTGCTTTTATGGGAATGATGCTGGCTGGACGGTTTATAGGCACTTTTTTAATGCGCATCATTGCTCCAAATAAGCTGTTAAGTGCATTTGCTTTTGGCAATATTCTGATGTGTGTTATTGTAGCACAAAGTTTTGGAATTGTGTCATTTATCGCTTTGCTGATGATTAACTTCTTTTTCAGCATCATGTTTCCTACAATATTTAGTCTGGGATTGAAAAATTTGGGGCCGAGAACGAAACAAGCTTCTTCATTCCTATCTATGGGTGTTGTTGGCGGTGCATTCTTTCCTTTTATTATGGGTGCAATAGCTGATAGGGCTGGAATTGCAAATGCCTATTATGCTCCGATTATTTGTTATGTCGTAATCTTCTTATTTGCTTACAAATTTTATAAGGTAAAACACTAAGGCCATTTTACAATTTTTTATACCAAATTATAACACACAATGACGATTAAAAAAATAGATCTGTATCGGACCCTTCCTTTAATGTTACTGTTTTTAAGTACAAATCTGTTCGCGCAGTTAAAAATTGATTTAACAGACAGGTTTGATAATAGTAAAAATAAGCTAGAGAAAATAGGTAGGGGATTGCTTAAAATAGAAAATGGCGTTTTAAAAAGTAGAGATGCCTATGCCACATTTGGCGATGCAGATATGGTTAATTACGAGTTTAGTTTTAAAGCCCGTACACCAGAAAGTGAAAAGCAAGTACAAATCTGGTCTGGATTTAGAGCCTCTGGTAGAAACGACCGTTATATTCTGGGACTTAGGGGGGGAATACAAAATGATCTGTACTTGGCTAGATTGGGCAGTACGGGAACTGATGATCACCTGGCTTTAAGACATCTTGATTTTCCGTTACTGCCAGGTAAATGGTATGATGTTAAAGTTCAGGTTGTGGGTAACCGGATCAAAGTTTTTTTGAATAATGAAGCTTTACCCTGGATTGATGTTCAAGAACCAAATGTACAGTTTGCTCCGAAAGGTAAAGTGGTGCTGGGTGGGAGCTGGATCAGTACAGAGTTTGATGATTTGAAAATAAAATCACTGGCATCAGATTATTTCTCTGGTAGCCCCGTAAAAGAATACCAGGTTAAGAAAGCCGATAAAAATCAACTGCGCGAAACACAAAGAGCAACCTATAAACCTACCCTGGTTAAAACAATTGGTCAGTCCAGAACAAAAATATCATTGAATGGAGCCTGGTTGTTCAGCCCTGGCTATGAGTCGAAAACTGCTGATGCGATTGCACCTTCAACTTCTGATCAGAATTGGCACGTGATGACCGTACCTCAATTTTGGAATCCCAACAGGGAGTGGTTACATGGCGAAAGGTACAATAAGGATAGTAAAGGTGTTTCAGATAATTATTATCAAAAGGAAATTGAACGATGTGAAGGATATACTTTCGATTATAAGAAAACGGATGTGGGGTATTACAGGCAATGGCTGGAACTACCTGAAAACATCAGCGGTAAATATCTGGAACTAACTTTTGATGCGGTATCAAAAATTGGTGAGGTGTTTATTAATGGCAAAAGAGCTTCAGATCCACATATTGGTATGTTTGGAGAATTTAAAGTGAATGCCACTCCTTTTTTAAAACCGGGTAAAAATCTGATCGTAGTTAAAGTATCCCGTGATTATGTAAAAGATATTAAAGATGCAGATAAAGTGACCGATGTTGCGGTAACCGTTCCGGTAACCAATAAAATGTTGAAAGATCTGGCCCACGGATTTTACAATGATGATCCTGCCGGAATCTGGCAACCGGTAGCCTTGGTCATTTCTGATCCGGTAAGAATTACAGATGTTTACATTAAACCGAAATTAACAGGAGCTGATTTTGAAATCACGGTGAGAAACAACAGCAGTACTGTGCAAAAATTTAACTTATCTACCGCAATCAACGCAGCGAAAAACAAATCATCCTTATATGATGCAGTAAACTTAAAG